>OCLT01000341.1_pt1 | contig 41465 bp, 33 predicted proteins | sample 1481411 | NCBI WGS metagenome assembly OCLT01 (sample SAMN04168690, study PRJEB22393) | synthetic metagenome | isolation source: purchased from BEI Resources HM-276D
TTGAGGCATGCCTGGAGTCTACCCACTTCGCTACCGACTTTACACGTTATCTATAGGCGCTGGAGTGTATCGATGCGGAGGTGACTGGCATGCGTTTTGAAGTGCCCGGTGAGTGCGGTAGCCTGCTGGGCAGCTCCCCTCTGTTGATTTCACACTCTCAGGAAACCGCGAACAGTCGGCCCCATCAAGCTTGATGGGGCCGACTGTTGGTTTTTGCCGTCTGGGACAACGTCGAACCGAAGTTGTCACCTACTGAGCTGGTGTTCAGTCTCGAAGACATGAAACGCAGGGCGTATAACGCCCTGCTGGCCCAGGTCATTTTATCCAATCTGGACCTCTCGGCTCGCTTTGAAGAATGAGCGAATTCGCCGTTCAGTCCGCTGGATTTCGGACTTAAAGCCGCCTAAAACTGCACGAACCATTGTTAATAAGAATTTTACCTTTTCACATGATTATTGGAGAAAATGACAAAACCACTCAGGCTCTGAAATTATTTCCTCAACAAAGACCTCTCCGATCACCTGACGCAGCAAAGGCGCCTGCGCCAACTTGACAGGTGCAACTTCTGAAGTCGCCGCCTGATGGCCATCAGCTTATTGAGCTGCCTTTGTCAATGGAAAGCGACGCTGATGGTCATTTGCTGCCGAGCTGGTGGCTGCCAGGCGGGAGAATGAAGTATGAACAGATCAGCGAAAGCCAGAGTCGTGAGTTCTCCGTCGGGAGCGTCATCCGCGATCGGAAAATAGGATTCCGGGACACCCCTCCTCCTTCTGAGCATGTCAAAGCTCTGACGCAAAACAAAACGCCCCCGCCCAACAAAGGGGCGGAGGCCTGCGATCAGGAAAACGTCAGCTCAGCGGTGAACACGCAGGGACAGACGGGCCGCCCCACTGCCGTGAGCCGAGCTGAACTCCTGCGAGACGACGCAGCTAAGCCGGCTGGTCGTGCCGGGAATTTGGGCGGACTTCTCGGTGCCGTAAACGCGGCTGCATTGGTCTTCGATGCCTTCGAAAAACTGCGGCGTCGGGCGCTTGCCCGTCACGGTCTTGACCAGCTCGGCAAACATCTCGGGCTCGGGCTTCCCGAGGTTCCAGGCAAAGAACGCGTCCTGGGTCCCGGTTACGTACTGTGCCCCCACCACTTGCCCGCCGCGCATGAAGGTGGACACGACTGTCCGGGGATCGTTCGACACGACCGCGTTCAGAAAGTAGCGCTGCTCGGTCAGGCCGGGCGCCACCGTTTCTGTACTGAGCAATTTGCACTGGTACTTCTGGCAGAACGCCGACTTCGCAAAGGTCGGGGCCGTTTGTCCGGCGCCCCCAGCCACAACTGGCGCGAAGGCGGAAGCGAGAATCAGGGCACCAGTTCGGAGGTTTGGGTTCATGGGCCGACCCTAGAGACCGGGCGTGACCGTCGCCGCAGGTCTCCATGAAAGAGCCTTTATGCGGTCAGGCGATCTGTTGAGCCACTGAAATACGTCGAGCTCACTGCCCTTATGCGCGACGCCCACGTTCTTGGAACAGCAGTTCGCTGAGCAGGTTGACGGACGCTCTGATAGCGCAGTTGTGCCCCGCCGCTCCCCCAGAGCATTGAGAAGTTCCCGTCGTCAAGCCATACTGAACGCGTTCAAGACAATCAGGAGGAGAGGTGACGGACACGACAAGTCGAGAGTCTAAGTCGGCCAGCGGGGCCACGCCGATAAAAAGCGTTGGCCCAGCGCAAGACATGGCCTGGACAAAGTGGCGGTGGTTGGACGCAGGAAGTCACTCATTCCAGCAGACCCTAAAGGCTCACCACCGAGTCTCCCCTGAGCGTCTTTTCTGACCTGTTTCTGGAGGACCGCATGAAAAAGATCATGAACGCCACCGCCGACCTCGTGCGTGAATCATGCGAAGGTTTCGCCGCTGCCCATGCCGATCTGGTCAAGCCTCAGAGCGATCCACTGTTTTTGTACCGGACAGGTGACCTGCGCGGACGGGTCGCTCTGATTTCGGGTGGGGGCAGCGGACACGAACCCCTGCACGCCGGATACATCGGGCGCGGCATGCTGACTGCGGCGTGCCCAGGCGAAGTGTTTACCAGCCCGGTGCCCGACCAGATGCTGGCGGCCATCCGGCACACGCACGGAGGTCAGGGCGCGCTCCTGATCGTCAAGAACTACACCGGCGACGTGATGAATTTCGAACTGGCCGCCGAACTCGCCGCAGCCGAGGGCATCGAGGTGGCGTCGGTGGTCATCGGCGACGACGTGGCCGTGCAGGACAGCACCTGGACCGCCGGGCGCCGTGGGGTGGGCGGCACGGTGCTGCTCGAAAAAATAGCGGGGGCCGCCGCAGAAGCCGGCGCCGAGCTGGCGGAAGTCAAACAGGTGGCGCAGATCGTCATGGACGGCGTCCGGAGTATGGGCCTGGCCCTGACGGGCGCCACCGTGCCCGCCGCAGGCAAACCCAACTTCACGCTGGCAGATGACGAGATCGAGCTGGGCATAGGGATTCACGGTGAACCGGGGCGCGAACGCCAGCAGTTGCGGCCCGCCGACGAACTGGTGGACGCCCTGCTCGACCCGGTCACGGCGGACCTCGACCTGAAGCGCGGTGAGGAAGTCATTGCCCTGACCAACGGCATGGGCGGCACCCCCCTGCTGGAACTGTATGTGGCCCACGGCCACGTGGTGAACCATCTGGCAGACCGGGGCGTGAAGGTCGTCCGACATCTGGTCGGCAACTATGTCACGAGCCTGGAAATGCAGGGCCTGAGTGTTACGCTGCTGCGGGCCAGCTCCGAGCAGTTGCGGCTCTGGGACGCGCCAGTGGTCACGCCTGCGCTGCGGTGGGGCGCGTGAACAGCGAGCAGACCCGGCAGTTTCTGGAGCTCTATGCCCGCAAGATTCAGGCCGCGGACCAGCACCTGACCGAGCTCGACTCGGCCATAGGAGACGCGGACCACGGCAGCAATATGGAGCGCGGCATGACCGCGGTGGTGGGGACTCTCCCCGCGAGCGGGACCCCCTCTGACCTGCTCCGAAGCGCCGCCATGACCCTGATTTCCAAGGTCGGCGGCGCGAGCGGCCCACTGTACGGCACGGCGCTCTTGCGGGCCGCGACCAGCATGGCCGGCAAAGACGAGTGGACACAGGACGACCTGCAAGAGGCGCTGGAAGCCGCCTATCAGGGGCTGCTTGAACGCGGCAAGGCGCAGCCGGGCGACAAGACGATGCTCGACGTGTGGCGCCCGGCGCTGGACGCCCTGCCCGGTGGGGTGGGGGCCGCCGCGCAGGCGGCGAGCTCAGCGGCGGAAGCCACCCGCGACCTCACGGCGAGAAAGGGCCGGGCCAGTTACCTCGGTGAACGCTCCGCCGGGCACGTCGATCCTGGGTCAGTGAGCAGCGCCCTGCTGTTCGAAGCGCTGGCCGAGGCCCTGGAGCAGCGCCCATGAGCGTGACCCTCGTGATCGTCTCCCACAGCGCCAAGCTCGCCGAGGGCGTCGCAGAGTTCGTCGGGCAGATGAATGCCGGGCAGGTGGAACTTGAAGCAGTAGGCGGCACCGACGACGGCCTGTTGGGCACGAGTGCGACCCGAATTCACGCGGCTCTGGAGCGGGCCACCCAGGCGGGCGGCGAAGCGCTCGTCCTGATGGACCTGGGAAGCGCCCGTCTCAGGTCGGAGCTGGCCCTGGACCTGCTCAGAGAGGAGCAGAGGGTCCGAGTGGCCCTTGCCGAGGCGCCGCTGGTCGAGGGCGCCTTTCTGGCCGCTTTCGAGGCCGCTACAGGCGGCGATCTCCGAACGGTGCAGGCCGCTGCCGAGGAAGGCGGCGCGCTCAAAAAGATGGGCTGACACGAGTGCCGGTAGACCGCTGGTACTCTGAACAACAGGGACCAAAGTGGAAGGCTCGGCCTGATCTATAGACCCGCTTGAAAGCCGGCACTCTTCCCCGACACCCAGCCCCAACTGCTCTGAGGAAGCATCAGTGCCTTTTCCTTACCGCTCTTGCCAGACACGACAAGCGCCTTGCTTCGGGGTAAGGGACGGATCAACTCCATTTGCTGAGCGCGACCTGACTGTTTCCGGTGGTTGTGCCCAGACTGTTCGCCCTACAGTGTTTCTAGCGAGGCGGCCAGAAGCGATTATTTCTTGTCGATGCTTGGAGAATAGGTGACGCCACCTATCCGCAGCAGGGTCGGAGTAATTTTGCCCCCCTCAACCGGAAGAGCCGCGAATTGACGCACAACCCGTCCGTCGCGGTAGGTCAGCTCCACCGTGTTGCCGCTGAACTTGTACGTCCCGGTCAAGGTGGCCGCGCGGTTGCTGTTGGAGACGGTCGCGCCGGGCACCATGACAGTCGTGGAACGGTCGCTGCTGAGGGAAAATGTCCTCCCTTCTCCAAAGGTCAGGGCCAGGGAACTGGTACTGCCTCCCAGATACAGGTTGGGCGTGACCTCAAGGGATTCGTAGCTCCCGCGCAGAATCAGGGTGTCCATGGGTTGCAGTTTGTCGTATCTCTGGCCGTCCAGATTCAGCCCGGAACCGGTCAGGGTAAAAGGCACAGGCGCACGGTCACCGATCTGAATGGTGTTTCCGGTGACGCGGTAGACCTCGCAGCGGGGCAGGCCGTTGGGGTAAGTCCGCGTGCAGTCGGCTTCACTAGCGTCCACCTTGGGCTCTTGCGTATACACGTAACCGTTGGGGTTGAAGAAGGCGAAGGCCCAGCAGACATTGCCGGGACATTCCGAGCCCAGGACCATACTGCTCGTGAAATCCGGCCCGATTTGCAAGACGGGAACCAGCTTCCCGGCGCGGTTATGCACAAAATTTCCGTTCAGGCCACCGCTGCCCTGGGGTGGGGCGGGGGCCTTTTCGCTGCCGTAGAGACTCGGGGCAGGCGTGGGCTTTGCCACTGCGGTGCAGGTCCACGCGGTGCTGCTGCGGCTGATGAGGTCGCCGCCCGTCGGCACCGTCAGGGTGAACACCCGCAGCCCGGTCTCGTCCTCGGAATAGAAGCCGCTTTCTTCTAAATCTCCCTCACCTCGCAGAGTGAGACTGCTGCGGGCGCTGTCTTGATCGCTGCGGTAGTCCACGCGGTAACGGCCTGCGGCGCCTCCAAACCTGTAGGTGTTGTCCGCGCCGACTTCCAACGCGCCGCGGTCGCCCTGTCCATCAGCCAGCACGCACGAATACGACCCTGGCTTGGGCGTCCTGAGTTTGAAATTGTGCAGGGCCACGTTTTCCCGAGGACCGCGCTGATAGCACTCGAAGTTCAGCGAGGTGTCCTGGGTGTCTTCACTGACATCCGACAGGCTGAACGCCTGACCGTAGTCATCGAAATCCAGGGACCCATCCGCCTTGTTCAGGGGCCCGCCCTGCCACGTTATCTTTCTGTCTTTATTGATCTGGTATGTTCCATTGCCGTAGACCGTGCGGTATGTCCCACCCGGCAGCACCTGCACAGTCAGGTCTGGACTGAGCCCGTCTCCTTTCCGCTTGACATAACAGCGGAATTCGTCGGGGATGATCTGCCGGGCAGGGTTGCCGCCCGCAGCTTTGAACTGCGCGGCGTTCATGGGGTTTACGGTGGGCAAGTTCGGCTCAGCCGGCTTGGCCCCCGCTCCTGCCGCTGCGGTCGTTCCAGCCGTCTGCGTGGGCTTGCCGCTCAGCCTTATAGATTCCACCACAGCGTCTACGTCTTTCTCCAGAGCGTTTTTATTCTCGACATCACTGCTCAGAAAAACCACCAGCACCCCGGAAGTGCCGTTGTGCAGCAGGGCAGCCACATAAGCGACCGGTTGCTGAGGCGTGCCGCCGATCAGCACTTTGTAAAGGGCGGTCAGGCCGCTTGCCAGCTGCTCAGACTGCACGGCCTGTTCGCTCAGCGCTTGCCCCCCGGCAAGGGAACGGGCCGTCTGCTCCAGCCACCTGACAGGGTCATTCGGCAACGGCATATCCTGCCCGATCAACAGTGCCCCGTCCACCCCACCAGCGGACGTATGCGTGTATTGCAGAACCCCGCCTTGAGAACTCGAAGCGGCCCAACCTTTCGGTGCAGTGAAGGACACCTGACCATTGGACTGCTGCGCCGACGCGCCCACAGCTAAAGAAAGCACCAGAACGGTCGAGAGTAGACGTTGCATTTGACACCTCCGGCAAGAAGGTAAAAACAAACGACGCCCCAGCTGAGTTGGGTGCGGGCAAAAGAGAACACAGGCCAAAAGGGTGGCGCTCATGTGTCGTCTTAGCCCCAGTCTAACTGGACTTTGGCGAGTTTCGGGCACCACTGAAAAATGCCGTGCAGCACCGACAAACTCTGTCCAGTGTCACTCGGCGCAACTGGTGGGCAACGTTCTCATTTGTGCCAGAACCCCGGATGAAGTCGACATGCCGGCCTCTATTCACAAACTGAGGTGAAGCCGCACGCTCCAGCGGCTCATGGATGCCCTCTCAGCGGTCATCACTGCCAGAAACTGCCACCACCTGAACGCCCCGCTCAGTGCAGGTGCCGCAGCGGGCTCACCCGCAGGGCTTGCAAGGCTGGAGGCAAAGCCGCCAATATGCCGAGCGGAATCAGCCCCAGCGCCCGCGACGCCAGGGGCCAGGTGAGCTCCGGCGCCGCCAGCGTGAACCCCAGACGTTGACCCAGAACGTTGCCCCCCACACGGCTGACCAGCAGCGAGAGCCCGATGCCCAGCAGCGCACCTAGGGTCACGGTCAGGCCCGTTTCGAGCAGCACCAGGGCAAAGACCGTGCCTCGGCCCGCCCCCAACGCCCGCAACAGGGCCACCGTGCGCCTGCGCTCCAGACCGGAGGTGTACACGCTCAGGGTCACGGTCAGAGCGGCGATGGCCAGGACCAGCACCGAGAGCCCGGCGTAGGCCGCTTGGCCCTGCATCAGCGTCTGCCGGGCCTGCGCGAACACCTGCCCCGGAAATACGGCCATGGCGTCTTTCCCGGCGTTGATCTGGCCAGCAGTGGTATAGATGCCGGCCAGGTTTTCGGCGGAGTACAGCACGGCGGTCACGTCCCGTTTTGACGCGGCGGCCTCACCGTGAGCCTCCCACAAGGTTTCGATGGGCGTCAGCACGGCGCGGTCTACGGGGCCGCCCGTCGGCGCGAGAATGCCGGTCACGGTATACGGCTCGTCGTGGGTACTAGGCGCTGCGCCGCCTTCCGTGTCCGCGCCGCCCAGTCCGTGCGCGCTCCTGAAAGTCGAGCCCACCTTGAGTCCGGACTGCCGCGCTGCTGCGGCGCCCACCACAGCGTCATGCACCCGGGCAAAGATGTTCCCCTGGGCCACCCGGAAATAAGGCGGCGCCGCAGGTTTAAGGCGCTGATCGAAGAACTGAGCAGAGGTACCCACCACCGGAAATCCGGCGTAGTTGTCCCCGAGCGCGATGGGCACGGCGCGGCGCGTGCCGGGAGCGCTCAGCAGTTTCTGGTAGACGCTGTGCGGCACGTTTCCGATGGGGACGTCCAGATAAAAGAGGCTGGACATCACCGCCTGGGTGCCGCTGCCCTTGGCCGTGACCAGCAGGTCGAACACCTGCGCCGCGTCCTGCGCCCCACGCTCCACTTGCCGCGAGACCAGCGGGACCACGAGTGCGGTGGCCGTTGCCAGGGCGACCGCCAGCACCGTGATGATGAGCGCTCCCAGGCGGTGACGCAGGGTTTTCAGGGCCGTCCACCACGCCAGCCTCATGACGCTCCCCGGATGCGGAAGTGCTCCGGCAGACTCAGCGCCACCGCCTCGTCATGGGTGACCACCACCAGGGTCGCGCCCAACTCCGTCGCCACCTCACGCAGCAGCGACATCGCTCCGGCGGCCCGTTCGCGGTCGAGATGCGCGGTGGGTTCATCGACCAGCAGCAGGCCCGGACGGTGCGCCACGGCCCGCGCGATAGCGACCCGCTGCCGTTCCCCGGTCGACAGTTGCCACGGCTTGCTCTGCAAGCGCCCCGCCAGGTCGAGGCGGCGCAACGCTGTCTGGGCCAGGGCCCCCGCATTCCGCACACCAGCGACCCGCAGGCCCAGTTCCACGTTTTCCTGAGCGCTCAGGCCCGGCATCAGGTGAAAGTCCTGAAAGACGTACCCCACCTCACGGCGGCGAAAAGCGTCGCGGCCCGCCTCGGAGAGCGCCGTCAGGTCGTGCTCGCCGTAGCAGAGCTGCCCGGTCGAGGGCCGCAGCAGCCCGGCCACCGCATTCAGAAGCGAGGTTTTTCCGGTCCCGCTCGGCCCCGTGAGCGCCAGATGCGTTCCAGCGGGCCAGCTGAAATCGGGATACGTGAGCCTCACCTCAGCGCCGTGCTGAATGGACAGGTTTCGGCCTGAAAGCTGCCGGCTCAAGCGTCCCGGACCCGCTCGGCGTAGAGCCGCACCAGACTGACAAAGCCCGTCTCGTCGTCGCGCTTGACGCCGATCTCGAGCCGGCCCGTCACGTTCAGGCCGCGCACCGACGGCTCGAGTTCCTGCCCTGGCGGCATGATGACGAGCACGATGTCCGCCGGCCAGTCCGCCGCCGTGGTGCAAAAGGGGCAGGTGCTCATCGGCTGCCGGGTCAGCACGAAAAAGTCCAGCTTGGGCTTGAGGGGCGGCGCCATGTAGCCCGACATGGTCACTTTGCGTCCGTTGAGTGCCTTGATTTTGCTGCTGTACTCGGCGCCGCGCACCGTGACTTTGCCGTACAGCTCATTGAAGTTGAGACTGGCCGCGGCGGACTGAGCGCCCGCGCGGCCAAAGGGGGCCAGCCACAGCGCTCCCGGCGCGGCGCCCAGCAGTTTGAGAACGGTCCGGCGATTCATGCCCCCACCCTAAAGTGGGGATGCACGGGCAATGTCAGCTGATACCAGAGCATTTGACAAAAAGATGGCACAGCTTTTTGGCGAGCAGAGCGAGTGCAAAACACTGAGCAGGACGGACTTGCAAAGCTGCGAAGCAGAGAATGGAGCGGGTGGCGGTGCTCTTCCGACGCACGCGTAATTCGCAGAACTGCTCTAGTTGCGGCCAAGTCGCTCACACTGGGCGATGAAACCCGACTTGTAAAGCTGCGAAGCAGAGCGGAGCGAGAGGCAAAAGAGACGTGCTGCGGGACTTGCAAAGCTGCGAAGCAGAGATAGACTCCAATCCGGCGCCTTTCCGGGTTTTAGGGAATCGGACGCAGCGTAGGAGAGGGGCAGGCTGGAATCTTGCCCCAGCCTGCCCCGCCGCTTGTTTGTTCCCGTTATTTGTTCTTGGTGGCGTCGAGCCCCAGGGCGCGGGCCATGCCGAAGAAAATCTCGGTCTGGTCCATCACGCCGCTGAAGTTCTCGGCGCCCGCCCCGAAGACGAACAGGGGAAGGGGGTCAGCCGTGTGAACCCCCTGGCTGCTGCCGGGGTCAAGGTTGCCGGTGCGCTGCACCGCGCCCTCATCACAGATTTTGGGGTTGGGCACGTAGGCGGCCTCAGCGCCCGTTTTGCCGTTGCTGACGGTGGGGTCCAGAAAGACCCGGCGGCCCAGATAAGTTTCGCAGTAGTCGGGCGTGGCCGCGAATCCCACCGCGTAGGTGCGGGCGGTTTCGGACAGCGGGAAGCCGTTTGCGTCGCGCTTATCGCCGTAGGTGGGAAAGCCGGCCTTTTCGTACACGCCCACCGCTTCACGCTTGCCGGGCCCCTTGGTCGCGTCGTAGCCGCCGTAAACGCTCATGGAGTGGGCGTGGTCGGCGGTGACCAGAATCAGCGTATCGGGGTGGCTCTTCGCGTAGTCCTTGGCCCACGCCACCGCCTTGTCGAGTTCCAGCACGTCCCACACGGCGCGGTTCCAGTCGAGCGGATGCTCGTACTTGTCGACCATGCCCGCTTCCACCATCAGGAAAAAGCCGTTGGGGTTTTTTTCCAGGGTCTGCACGGCCTTCTGGGTGCTGTCCCACAGGTACGGCATGTCCTTGAAGTCACCGATGGTTTCGGCGCCCTTAAACTGCACGCGGTCAAGGTAGCTGGGAATGTTGTCGATGTTGAACAGCCCGAACAGTTTGTTGCCGGTAGCCGCATTCAGCTCGGTGCGGGTGGACACGAACTGGTAACCCATTTTCTGAGACTCGCTGATCCAGTCGGTGTTGTCCTTGCGGCGGCTGCCGGGCGCGGTGCTGGGGATAAAGTCGCGGCTGCCGCCGATCAGCAGCACGTCGGGCTTCACGTCGCCCTTGAAGTACTGGTCGGCGATGGCCTGATAGTCGCCGCGGCGCCGGGTGTAGGCCGCGAACGCGGCGGGCGTGGCGTCGACCCCGAACGCGCTGGAGACGATGCCGACGCTTTTGCCCATGCTGCGCTTGAGCATCGCCGTGATGGTTTCGGCGCGGGGGTTGTCGAGCGTGTCGGGCGTGTTGTCGCCATAGACATTCAAGGCGTTGACCTGAATCTTTTGCCCCGTCGCGATGGAGCTCGCCGTGTTGGCGCTGTCGGCCAGGGCGCTGTCGTAAGAGCTGGTAGTGATGGTCGCCATGCTGCTCAGGCCCGTTTCCATGGCGAGCTTGCCGGTGGGCATCCCGTTGGCCGGGTTGTAGGGGTAAGCGACCATTTTGGCCGCGTTGAGGGTGTTCCAGCCCATGCCGTCGGCGATGAACAGGATCACGTTTTTGGCCTTCGGTTTCTGAAACAGCGCGGCCAGGCCGCTGGGTGCACTGGCCTGGGCGGTCCAGTGAACCGACCTCGTCACCTCTCCCCCGGCGTCGCTGAACTTCACGTTCAGGACGTGCTCGCCCGCCGCGAGGCTCTGATTGCGCAGCGTCCATTCCACGCTGGTGGGTTTGGTGGTCGTCTTGACCAGACCGGTGACCGGTTGGCCGTCGAGAGTGATGACCGCGTCCTTAAAGCTGGTGACGTCCTCGGCCTCGACGCGCAGGTCGAAGCGCTGACCGGCAATGAAATTAGCGCCGTCATAGGGATAAACCTGCAACTTGGCGGCGGAAGCGGAAGCAGACAGCAGCGCGAGGAGCAATAACGTTTTTCTCATACTCCGTCAGTTGAACCAAGTGCAGTCAGCTTGAGGTCAGGCAAGCTTGAGGCGGTGCATGCGGCCCGAAGTTCAGGAGCTGGGCCACGGGTGCTTCACCCGAGCGCGTGCCAGGGAGAACTGCACAGTAGGGCGAACGGCGTAAAGAGCCCCCGTCCACTCGCAGTTCCACACCGTTGAGCCACGAGGCGTCAGGCGAAGCGATAACGTTGGTGCTTTCGTATCTGTAACCTGATTGAGAGCGACCAGATCCGGCGCTGAATGCGCTGTCAAAAAGCTGGGAATTGATGCCTTGAAGTGGCGTTCGCCTGAAAGGCGGCTCTGACCTGACAGATTCGCAGCAGACATGTCTCTTAGCGCGGTAAGCAGGGTGTGATCCAGACCGACCACTTCGGGATTTAGCTCACAGGGTTTTTGTTGCATCCTGATGCTGGGTGTCTCGCTGCGCCCGGCGGCGTTCCTTGAGGGCGTACATGCGCGCGTCGGCAAGTTGGACCAGGGCGGGGCCAGCCGCTTCGTGGCTGTGAGCCATCCCCAGACTCACTCCGACCGAGCCGGCCACCACCTGCCGGGCGGCGAGCAGGGCAATGTCCAGCTGCTCATCGAACAGGGGAACGTCGTCACTGTTGAGCAGCACCACGAACTCGTCTCCCCCGACCCGGTAGAGCGAGGCGCCGCCCGGCAATTCCACGTTCAGCGTCTCGGCAAAGACGCGCAGCACCTTGTCGCCCTGGCTGTGGCCCTCGCGGTCATTGATGGCCTTAAAGCCGTCCAGGTCCAAGAGTGCCAGACTGAACGGGGCTGGCCGCACCGGGAAATCTTCTTCAAAGGCGCGGCGATTCAGGGCGCCGGTCAGGACGTCTTGCCGGGCCTGCTGCGAGGCCAACTCGGTCAGCAGCCAGCGGTCCAGCGCGCTGCGAATGGTCCGCCCCGCCGCTTCCAGCAGGGCGCAATCGCCGCTGCGCCACCGCGCCACCGGGTGGTCCCCGAGCCGGACAGACATCAGGCCGGACGTCACGCCGCTGCGCGTCCCCAACGGGACCCAGGCGACCTGGGTCACGCCGCCCGCCACCATCTCGGCCTGGGCGTGGGGGTGCGCCGCGTAATCGTTGACGTACACCGGCACCGCCGCGTCACGCACCGACCAGGTAAAGCCAGCGGCCAAGTTCGGCAGCGCGGCCACCGCAAGCTCCAGGTATCGCCGTTGGGCCGGCGAGAGCCGGGAGTGAGTGTGGGCAGCCTGTGCGCGCAGAACGGGGCCGTCAAATAACAGCAGGCTGGTCAGGTCGCTGGCCACGGCGTCACTCAGCAAGGCCGCTGCGGCCAGCATCATTTCCTCGGGGGGCAGCTGGAGATCGGTCAGTGCCGAGACGCCTTCAAGGGTCTTGGCCTGCGCCAGGGTGCGGCGCAGTTCCTCGCTCTGACAGCTCGCGGCCTGCAAGTCGCGCTGCAATTCCTGATTGGCCGCGCGCAGCTCCAGCTCGGTCATCACCAGCGCGGCAAGGTCCTGCAGGGCCTGGATGTCTTCGTCGCCCAGCGGGTGGCACTGATTATCGGTGACACACAGCGTGCCGATGCGGTGGCCTGAGGGGGTAGTCAAGGGCACCCCGGCATACATCTGCAAAGACGCTTCACCGGTCACGAGCTGCATGTGGCTAAAGCGACGATCGAGTCGGGCGTTCTCGACTACGAGTGGGGCGTCTTGCAAGATGGTCCAGGCACACATGGATTCGGACAGAGGCTTGCTGTCGCGCTCGGCGCCCACACAAGCCTTGGTCCACTGGCGGGACTGATCCACGAAATTGATGTACGCCGCTGGCGTCCGCAAAATGTGCCTGGTGAGCTGAACGAGGCGGTCGAAGCTGTCCTCCGGCAGCGTGTCCAGGATCTCGTACCGTGCCAGCGCCAGCAACCTGGCATAGTTGTCCTGAGGCTGTGGCGCCGCTGTGGTCATAGCGACTGAACAATAAAGAGACTTTCATCACATCTTTGTGACAGCGACAAAAGTCTTTGAGTCCGTCCACAGCCTTGCGGCGCAGGGGATAGACTCCACGGCGTTCAGAGAACGGCTACCCGATGGGCTCAGTACGACGTGGTACTGCTCGACACGCCGCCTGCCTCTCGTTGCCTGACGCTTTTCTGGTCTCACGTAAGAGTAAGGGGATTATTCTGGTGGTCGAGAACGACACAATATCGCTGGCTGAACTGGATCAGGCAATGCAGAGCTTCTCAAACCCCCAGTCCAAACTGTTGGGCGTGGTGCTCAACAAAGTCCCCCGCAGCCGTGAGGGCTACGCCCATTACTCTTATAGCAACGCCGAACAGCCGACGACGATTTAGTGTCTTTGACGTCACAACTCACTGCCTTTATGACCTTCTTCCCTGATGGGGAGAGCCCTTCACAGTTCAGAGTCAGAAAGTCGGTGCAGAGCGCTCAGGCGTCCGCTCCGGTGAGGCAGCCCGCAGACCCCGCAGGCTTAGAACCACTGCCAGAACGCCGAACAGCACGATTAATACGCCCATCCAAGGCCCGCCGATTTGCGCGCCCAGTGGCACGCCAAGGGTCGCCAGCCACTTGGCGAGGGTAAAGACCTGCCCGTTCACCGCCAGGTAAGAGCCGCGTTTTTCCTCAGGAATCAGGTCCGCCAGCAGGGTCTGACGCGCCGGAACGTAAAGCAGTTCGCCGATGCTCAGCACCACGCTGCCCGCCACCAAAGCCCACAGGTTCAGGCTGCCGTACAGGGCAGCAAAGCCCACGGCGAACAGCAGGAAACCCAGCGCCATCACCGGGCGCAGTTCCCTTTTGCCTACCCAGTGGCTGACCGGCAGGGTAAGGACCACGATCAGCAGGGTGTTGATCGCCGTGACCAGGCTCATCACCTTGATGCCGGTGAGGTTCACGCCCCACAGCACCTGCGCCGGAAAAGACTGGGCCAGATGCACCGGAATAAAGTTCTGCCGCCCGAATTCGATGGTCATCAAGAGGACAAACCCGAGGGTAAACAGGACGTAAGGCCGGTCCGTCATTACCTGCGCGTAGCTGCGCAATAGGGGACGCACCCCCACGCTCTCCCGGACCTGGGCAGCCGTGCGGCGCAGCCCACCCAGCGTTTCAGACATGAAGCGCCAGGCGAGAAACAGGGTTACAAAAGACATCCCCAGCAAACCGGCAAGCAGCGCTGCGAAGTGATCCTGATACAGCCACCCGCCGAGCAGCGTGCCCAGCAGCAAGGAGGCGTTGACCGCCCAGTAGTTGACCACGTACATGAAGGTGCGGGTGTCCGGCGTGCTGACGTCCACCAGCATGGCCTCGGCGGCGGGGTTGATCAGGCCGTTGGCGACGTTGATGACCGCCAGCGCGGCGAAGGTCACCCACGGAAGCGGTGTCCAGAGGTTACCCAACAGCAAAGCGGCGAACGCGAGCAGTTTCAGCACTTCGCCCGCCAGCAGGGTGCGCCGCCGGCCCCAGGCGTCGGCCAGCCCACCTCCGTAGAGCCCCGCCACGAACTGCACCGCGACCAGCGCCATCAGCAGCAGACCGGCTAAGCCTGCCCCGAGGTAATGCGCGAAATACACCGCCATAAAGGGAAAAATGGCGCCGCCCACCATCCGGGTCAGAAACGAGTTGATGATGCGGACTTTGATGTTCGGATGCAGTTGGCGCCACATGCCCCCAGTGTGGAAGAAACGAAAAGGGGGAAAAAGAGCCACAATGGTCAGCAGATGACCCCTTTTGCTGCCGGCCCCGACTGGCCCTATCTGGAACTCCGGGCCGCGCTGCTTGCCCGTGACGGGGAACAGAGCAGCTATGCGCTGACCCTCAATGACCTGCGTGGCTGGTGGAGCAAAAGTGACAAGACTGTCAAGCGCACGCTGGCCCGGCTCCAGGCGGAAGGCAAAGTGACGTATACGCCTGGTCGCGGTCGGGGACGCACCTCGCGCCTTTCCTTCTCACGCGACCTGCGCCCGGAGTTGCTGACCCTCACGAGAGAGCTGGCGCGGCGGCAGGCGGCTGGCGAACTCGCCCGACTCTCACGGCTTCCCTTTCCCAAAGGCTGGGTCCTGACGCCCGACGTGCAGCGGATCTTCGGCCTGAGCGCCTCAGCCGGTGGGGTGGACCGGCTCCGGACCGTCGTCTTTCGCGAGTACACCAGCCTCGATCCGCTGACGGCCTTCGCCACGGTCGAGGCCCACCTGCTGCTGCAAGTCTTCGATGGCCTCACCCGCTACGACCCAGCGACGCAAACTTTGGAGCCGCACCTGGCCCACCACTGGGGGTGCTCGGACGACGGCCTGACGTGGACGTTTTACTTGCGCAAAGGGGTGCCGTTTCATCATGGCCGCACGCTGGACGCCAGTGACGTGCGCGCTAGCCTGGAGAGGGTGCAGCGGGGCGCGGCGTGGCTGCTACCGGAGCTGCTGGAGGTGCGCAGCGACCACCCGTACCGGGTCAGCTTGCGGCTCGCGCGCCCCGACGCCTTTTTGCCCCGGCGTCTCGCTGCGACCCAGGCGCTGATCGTGCCCAGAGACGTGCCGCCCGACCCTCAGCAACTGATCGGCACAGGCGCATTTCAGTGGCAGCCGCTTGAAGGCGGGGTACGCCTGAGCGCCTTCGACGCGCATTTCGCCGGACGGCCACTGATCGATGAGGTGGAGCTCTACCAGGTCGAGCCGCTCACTGAAGCGCCCACTCTGCATCTTGAGGGCGCCGCGCCGCAGAAGGTCGCCGAGTGGCAAGAAGAAACAGGCGTACATTTCCTGATCTGGAATGCGGGGCAACCGGCGGCGCACAGTGCGGCGCTGCGGGCCGCCGTGTTCGAACTGCACGATATTCGCCGCTTCTGGGAGGAGACACGCCAGCCCTGGCCGCTGCTGAGCGCGCAGTCGTTTTATCCCCGGCGCTCGCGGGACCGGCCCGCGCGGGTTCACTCGGACGAACGCGCCCGCTCGCTGCTGGCAGCCGCCGGCCCGCAGCCTCCCCTGCGGCTGTGGGTGCTTGACCGCGAAGATGCGGTGGCCGAGGCCCGCTGGCTCTCGCGCCGCGCCGCCGGGTTCGGCCTGGAGATCACCGTCGAGCTGTACGATCTGCACGACGAGGTGACCCGGGACACGCCCAGCGACCTCATGATGATGGGTGAGGTGAGCGGTCCCGACGAACAGCTCTCCTTCTGGACGGCGCTCAAGCAGCCCGAACTCTTTTTTCGTAAGCTGCTGCCCCGGGAGGTACTGGCCCAGGTAGACACTGAACTGGAGGAGTACCGCCTGGCCCAGACCTTTGCCGGTCGGGAAGCCGTCATTGACCGGGTCGAGGCATTGCTGCTCGAAGGGCACCACGTCCACCTGACCCACCACCGGGTGAAGCAGCGCACGGTACACCCCCTCCTGCGCGACGTGTGGCCCGACGCCTATGGGCGCATCAGTTTCCGGCGGCTGTGGGTGGGCGGCCCGGCTCAGGACTGAAGCTCTGGCGCCGCGCTGGGCGGCGGCCTCAGCGGCGGTGCGCCTTGCCGGTCTTCTTGCCAGCGCCCTCGTCCAGCGCCACGTCGAGACGCAGGTAAGCGCCCGGGCGGGTGTAGAGGCCAGCGCTCGGCAGGCCCTCGAAGCCCGCCAGATTGTAACCGGCACTCAGCCAGGTGCCGGGCAGGACCTGTACGCCCGCTTCCAGGCCGTAGCCGGGCAAAACCTGGCTGCTGGCGGGCTGAACGAGCGCCCGCGCCCAGCCGCCCACGCTGAAGCGGGCATTGAGTTCGGCGCGCAGGCCCAGCGAGGGCTGGTAGGTCAGGCTGCCGGGGTCGCTGAGCAGCGCGCGGGCGTCCACGCCGCCGCGGACGGTGAGGGCGCCCTGGCGGTACTCGGCGCTCACGCCGGCGCTGGCCTCGGGCCGCGAACCGCCCAGACTGCCACCCGCATAGCGGCCATAGCCCAGGCTGGAAAAGCCCGCGCTGCGGTAGGCATAGCCCACCCCGAATTTCAGGCCCTGACGCGCCCCGAGTTCCGCCGTGGCGTCGGCGCTCACATTCAGCCGTTCGCTCAAGTCGCCGCTGACACCGCCGCGCACCACCGCCTGAAGTTGGCCGCTGCGCCAGGCCAGGTCGCCTCCCAGGGTGGCCACGGCGCGCTCGCCCTGCCAGCGCAGGTCCGCGCCCGCTCCGAGTTCGCTTCCCCCACTTTGCAGGTCGTAGAGGGCACTGCCGCGCAGGCCCAGCGTGGTGCGCGCACCGAGCGGCACAGAGGTGCTCACGCCAAAGCGGGCACGGTTGCCAGCGCCGCCCGCGCCGGGCAGTTCGTAGGCCACCGCGTAGTTCACGTTGCCCAGCCGGGTGTCGAGCGTCAGCGCGGCGCTGTGGGCGTCGCCCCAGACATAGTGGTCGGTCAGGGCCAGCGCCGCGTGAGGGGTGAGGCGGTAAGCCACCTTGAAGTCGCTGGTCGGGCGCACCGTGCCGCTGAGCGGCTGGCTGTGGGTCACGCTGAGGCTGACCTGCTTGCCCTCGTAACCCAGTTGCCCGGCGGCGCTCAGGCCACTGCGGCTCCCGAAGCCCCAGCGCAGGCCGCCGCCCACCGTCCAGGGCTGCGCGCGGTAGGTGAGCAGGGCGCCCACCTCTCCCTGCCCGCCGCCGTCTTGCTCGTCACTTCCCTGTTTGCTCGGCGCGCGCTGGTAGGTGGCGTCGAGGGCGGCCCCCAGGCGCTCGCCCAGCATGACCTGATAGCGGCCACTGGCGCGCAGGCCCGCTTCACCCTTGCCGAGCCCCTGGTAGGCCTCGTCTTGATAGTGGGCACGGACGCTGAGCGCGTCGCTGCTGCGCCAGTGGCCGTCCAGCGCGGCCTCGGCCTGCACGCCGCCGGAGAGCAGCGCCCGTCCGCTGACTTGCAGCCCCCCGCGCCGCAGTTCGCCCGCCGCGCCGATGGTACCCCGTCCATCCAGGGACACGGCGGCGACCCCGAACCGGCGCTGGGCGTCGCCCACCTCGACCTGCGCGCCGTAGGCCGGCTGGCGCCCGGCAGCGGCGCCCGACAGGCGGTAGGACGCGAGAACCTCCACGCGGTGCAGTTCGGCGTCGGTAGCGTCGAGCGGCTGGGCGAGCGAGACGATGCCGGTGCGCTCGTCGAGCACATACTCCACGCCGCGCGTGAGCACCCGGCGGCCCAGTTCGGTGCCGGTCTGGGCGTCGCGGGTGACCACCGTCAGCGTCTCGGACGCCGGGGCAATGTCTTCCTGACCGAGCCGCAGCAGCCGGGTGCCGTCAGGCCGCAGCACCTGCGCCTGCACCAGGTCGCCGGGCAGCAGCGCCGCGAAGCCCGAGACCCGCACGTTGCCCTTGGTGCTCGCACTCAGGGCCGTCATCCGGCCAGGCAGCGGCACCACGTTGACCGGCACCTCCTGGTCACGGTAGGCCACCCGGAAAGCGGGATGCTCGTAGAGGGCGGCCACCGGGTCACTGCCGCGCAGGGGCACCGCCTCGCTGCTGCTGTCGCCGTAGGTCAGGCCCCTGGCCTTGCCGCTGTCTTCGCGGGGCAGCCCCGCGCTGTCCGCCGCGACGTACAGTTGCCCGCCGGCCAGCGGTCCCTCGTAGTAGGCCCGCGCCTGAACGTGCAGGCGTTGCGCCAGCGGCAGGGTTCCCCCCAGCCCCACCGCCGCGCTGACCAGCCCCACCCCCAGGGCCGCGCCGCCGGGCCGCACGTCTACCCGAAACTCGCTGACCTGCTGGTCGCGCAGCAGTTCCAGACGCAGGGCCGTGGGCGTGATCTGGGGACGCAGTTCCAGCACGCCCTCACCGTTATGAAGTTCGAGCTGATAGCCCACCTCGCCCGGGCGGGCGTCGGGGCGCAGCGGCTCGGCAGAGGTGCGCAGCGTCACGGTCGGCTGCTCGGCAGGCAGGCCGGCAGCGTCGAGCGCCCGGATCCGCACCCGCACTGGCGTGCTGCCGTCGGCCTGGGCACTCAGGGGCGTGACCTCGTAGCGCACGGTCGGCCCGGCGTAGTTCAGCGTGACCTGCTCGCGGCCGAACTCGATGAGGTTCTTGCCCGGATGCACCGGCAGGGCGTAGTAGCTGCGGCGCTCCCGCTGGCCGTCCGCGCTGGGGCGCACATGGCCGAGTTGCGCGGCAGACACCGGCACGCCGTTGACGCGGGGCAGCTCGGTGCTGGCGGGGTCCGTTTCGACCACCAGCGTGAACTGATTGGTCTGACGCAACTGGCTGCCGTCGAGCGGCAGTTTGACGCTGCCGGGGTTCTCGGCGCCGTCCACCGGCAGGGCGCTCGCCAGGCCGTAGTCGCCGGGGTCGAGGTTGCCCACCAGCCGCAACGTGCCGCTGTCACCACGCAGGCTCAGCGCCGCGTCGGGCAGCGCGGCGAGCGCCTGAGTGTGCGTGACCTGATAACTGAGTTCACTGGCGCCTGCGGGCAGGTCGCGCAGCGGCACGGTCCAGTACAGCACGCCGCGGGCGCTGCGGGTCGGGTCGGGGAGGGGACGGTCCCCCAGCCGGCTGCTGCCCGGCACCACCTTCGCCCCGGCGGGCACCGGCTGCGCGACCAGCAGGTCTCCGCCCTGCCACAGCGCCGCGCCGCCGAGTTCCTGGCCTTCCTCGCGGGCGGCGCTCAGGTCGAAGCTCAGCCGCAGGGTACTGACCGAGAGGGCCTGCTCGGCGCCCTGGGTAGGAGGGGTGAGGGCGGGCGCGGCGGCCCTGGCGGGGGCCATGCTCAGCAGCGCACTCAGCGTGACCAGCGAAAAGAGAGGAGTCCGGAAGGCCATTTACTTCACCACCTTGAGAACGGGATCGGTGAGCGCCGCCGAGGGGGGCCCGCTCCAGCGCAGGTCGTAGGTCCAAGTCGTGCTGCCGGCACTCAAGCGCTCGCGGCGCACGTTTTGCCCACTCACGAGGGCAGCTCCGGCGGGCAGCGGGTCGGTCCAGGCGACCTCGGCGAGCGCGACCGGGCTCTGAAGCGTGGTGGTCACGCGGTAGCCGCCGGGAATCTCAGTCAGGCGCTTGGTGAGGGTCAACTCGCCCACCTGCACCCTCAAGTCACGTTTCACCTGGAGTGCGGCCAGCGCGCGCAGCGGGAAATCCACCGTGGTCAGGCCCTGGACCTGCACCACCTGGGTGCCGGGGTCGCGCACCGCCGGCACGCTGCCCAGGTCGAGCCGCAGCGCCTGCGTGCCGAGGTCCACGTTGCCGAAGTGGTAGCGCCCCCGGCTGTCGGTCAGGGCCAGCCGCCCGCCCGCCAGCGCCACCCGGGCGCCGCTGAGGACCGTTTCGCCTTCGTCGAGTCGCCGGTTGCCGTTGGCGTCGAGGTACACCGTGCCCAGCACGTCGCCGAGCGGCGCAAAGTTCAGCAGCTTGAGGGTGGCGCTCACCTGCGCCCGGTTGCTCGCCACCGCCACGGCGTGCGTCTGCTCGCCGTAGCCGCGCAGGACCGCAGTGTTGAGCAGCTCACCCGCCGCGCCGGGCAGCACCCGCAGGCCGTAGCTCAGGGTGAGGCTCTCGCCGGCGCCCAGCCGCGGCACGCGCCACTGAAGCTCGCCGCCGTTCTCGGCGGGGTCGGCGGTGGGCACACCTGCCAGGCGGCTGGTGCCGGTCACGTACTTCAGCGCCGCGGCGGGCGTGTCGGTGATCACCAAGTCCACCAGGGCGGTGCTCGCCGACGGGTTTTTCAGAGTCAGGGTGTAGGTCAGCAGGTCGCCGGGCGCGGCGTCGCGGCGGTCGAGGGTCTTGCTGAGCAGCGGCGCCGTGTTCCAGACGACCGCGCTCGCGGCGTTGCTGTGCAGGGGCGCCGGCAGTTCACTGCTGGTCAGCTCGAACACGTTGCGCAGTTCCTGGTCGTCACGCACGTCGCGGCCCACCCGCACCCGCAGCGTGAGGGTCCGGGTCGCCCCGGCAGGTAGGTCGCCCAGGGTCCACGCGACCTGCGCTGCGCTCGCCGCACCAAGCAGTGCGCCGCCGTCCGAAGCGCTGACAAACTCGGTTCCGGCGGGCAGTGGGTCGAGCACCTGCACGCCCGCGAGCGGCTGCGCGTAGGGGTTGGTCACGCTCAGGGTGTATTCCAGCTCATCGCCGCTGGTCACGGCGCTTCCCGGTGCCCAGTCCGGCGCGCCCACCTTGCTCACGGTTTTGCGCAGCCCAGGTCGCTGCGTCTCGACCCGGCGAATCAGGTCGGCGGTGGCGTTGCTGGTGCCGCGCTCGCCCTGCGCAATGACCTGCGCGGTGAGCGGTTGCGCGCTCCGCAGGTCGTAGCAGACCCGCACCTGCCGCTGCTCGCCGGGGGCCAGCGTGAAGGGCTGCGGCAACGGTTCGCCCGCCGCGCCCAGCAGCTGAGGCGTGGCCTGCCCCTGCGTGACGCTCACACTCAGGCGGAACATGTCGGTCACGTCCCCGGTGTTTTGCACGGTGTGGTCGAAGCAGGCGGGCTCGCCCGTGACGGCAAAGACAAGAGTCTGCCCGTCAGCGGCGGTGCCTTCCGGCGCCAGCGGCTGCCCCAGCGGCCCGAGGGCCACCCCCGGCAGGAAGCGCACGTCGAGCGTGTCGCTGGCCTGCGCTCCTTCTCCGGTCACGCTGCTGACGGTGGCGACATTGTTCAGCAGGAGGTTTTCGGCGCTGGGTCGGGCCTCCATACGGAAGGTGAGGGTGGTCTGCTCGCCGGGCTCCAGGGTGCCGGCCTGCACGCGCACGCCCCGCACGGCGGCGGGCTCGGCGGCCTGCCACGACGCGCCGTCCGCGCTGTATTCCAGCCGACCCCGGTCGGTTCGGGCGCTGCCGGGCACGTAGGCGAGCCCCGCGTCCAGTTGCTGGCCCAGCGGATCTTCGAGCACCACATCCGGCGCCGCGCCGGCCCCCGTGTTGGTGGCCGTGACCGTCACGCCGGTCTGGTCACCGGGCCGCAGCCGCTCGGCGCCGAAGGCCTTGCGAAGTTCGAGGTGCGGTGGGGGCGTGGCCACGAGCTGAGCGACGTTGTTGTCGTCCTGAGCCCCCCCCGGACACTGGGCCGTCAGGTTGACCAGCGCCGCGCCGCTTGCCCCGGCGGGCACGACGGCCACCAGCAATACTGCTGCACTCGCCCCCGCGCCGAGGGTGAGCTGCTCGGCCTGTTCACCCGGCTGCGGCTGCCCGTCGCCGTTCGCGTCCACAAAGGTCGTGAGATTCGGGGTAAAAGCGCCGTCCAGCGCCTGCGCGCTCAGGGTGAAGGTGGCGGGACCGTTGCCCGCGTTGCTCAGCTCATAGCGCAAGGTGGCCGGCTCGCCCGCCCGCACCGTGAGCCGCTGCCCCGGCGCCTGGGGGGTGCCGTCCGGCGTCACCTGCACGCGGCAGACCGCATTGACCAGCAGCTGCGCCGGCTCGGAGTTCACCAGCCCGGCGCCGCCTCCCGGCAGGCTGAACTGGGCGCTGGCCTGGTTCTGAATCACGGTGCCCGCCGGCGCGGCTCCGGCAAGGCAGGCAGCGGCGCAGCACAGGGGCAGGCAGAGTCTGAGCATGGACTTCATCGGGCATTCTCCTTCGGGGAAAAACGAAAAAAGAGAAAAAGAGACAGCCAAAAAGGCAGAAATCAAAAAAGAGTCTCGTGTTGGATGTTCGGGCGCTGAGTGCTTAGGGACAGGGAGAGGCGCCGCACTTGGCCCCTCTCCCCTGCTCCCGGTTACTTGACGGTTCCCTGGAGGGTCAGCGTGATTACGGCGTTCGGCGGGAATACGTCGCCGCTGTCGATCTGGCTGTTGTTGTTGGTGTCCACGCCCACCTCGACCCAGGTGGTGTTGGCGTCCACGGTGGGCTGAGCGGCCCAGGTGTTCAGGTTGCTCGTGCGGTACAGCACCGTGGCGCCACTGACGCCGCTGACCGTTGCCCTCAGGCTGCTCGGCTTGATGAAGCCAAAGACGTTGCTGCTGCTGAAGCTGCCCAGGTTGTTGCTGCTGGGGTCGCGCAGCACCAGACCGTAGAGGCTGGTGTTGTAGTTGTTGGTGGCCGTCACGGTGTACGACACCGCGTCGCCCGGATTGGCAGTCGCGTTCAGGCTGGGCGTAGTGGTGCCCGGCGTCGTGACCCGCTTGGCAATGAGCAGCGAACCGTTCGGCGAAGTAACCGTGACCTTGTCGGTGTTAAAGGACTTGGTGGTGCCGCTGAGCGAGCCGGTGGCGGTCTGCGTGACCATGTAATCACCGGGGGCCTGACCGGCAGGAATCGTGACCACCGCGTACACGGTCTTCTCGGTCTTGACCGGCACGGCGCCGGTGCTGGCGATCTCGGCGGGCAGCGCCGCGAGTTCGGCGGGGGACAGGACGCCGTCACCGTCGGTGTCGGGGTTGGTGGCGTAGTACTTCACCGGGCCGATCGGAGTGCTGCCCGAGAGCGCGTAGTTGCCGTCGTAGGCGCCGTCGTTGAAAAGGTCCATCGGGAACACGACGGCGGTGGTCACCGAAGGCTGCGTGACGGTGCGGGTCACCGGCACGTCGGAAACGCCCAGCGCCGTGCCGTTGGTGTTGCCGAACTTCAGGTTGGACAGCAGCACGTTGTAGGTCACGGTCGCGTCCACGATTCCGTCGCGGTTGCCGTCTACGCCCACCGGTATCCTGATGGGCCCGGCCACGGCGGCGGCGCTCTCGGTGTCGGGGTAAGTCACCACGACCCTGTAGGTGGCGGTGCCGCCGTTGGGCCCCGCCGTCACTTCCGGTCGCCCGTTGCCGTCGGTGTCGGGCAGCGGGTTGCCGTTCGCGTCGGTAAAGGTCACCGTGACCCCGGCGGGCAGCCCGCTCAGGTCCGGCACCAGTTCATAGGTCGCCGCCGTGGGGTTGGGGTTGGTGATGATGGTCGTCATGGTGACGCTGTCGGGGTTGACGGTCTCGGCGTCCGCCTTGGGGTAGGCGTACTGGTTGCCACTGGCGTCCACGACCACCGGGGGCTGCGTGCCGCTGGTGCTGCCGATACCCGTGTAGGCGGGGCCGGTGGACTCGGCGGGGCCGTTGCCGGAGCCCACCGGGCCCGTGCCGGTGCCGGGCGTGGTGGTGCCGGTCGGCGGCAGGGGGTTGGGCGAGCTGGGCACCACCGTGTTGGTCAGGGTGGGGCTGCCGAGCAGGGGAACATTGGTCAGGACCGTCGTCTTGTTGACGTTGTTCACGTCGGTCCTATTGCTGGTCTGGTCGAGGGTCGCCGTGGTCAGCGCCGAGCCGTCCGGATTGGCCGCGACGCTGGCGTACTGCATGGAGACGCCAGTCGGGTTGACATAATAGGTGCCGGGCGCCGCAGGCGTGACGAAGGTCTGGGTTAGCGTCACGGTCTGATCAGGGTTGATGGTGATTGTCTGGATGGTGGCCGCGCCGGTGGTCGGAACGGTGCCGGTGGCCGCACCTGAGTAGTTCACCTGCGTAATGGCGCTGCTGCCCGTGCCCACGGTGGCGCCGACCGCCACTTGAATCGGCGTGTTGCCGGTGTTCTTGACCGAGTAGCTGTAGGTGGCGTTCGAGTTGACGTTGACGGTGCTGGTGTACGCCGGCGACGCCTCGGTGCCGTCGTTGGTGATGGTGTAGCTCGGCACGGCATTGACCACGATCTTGACGGCGTCCGAGTTGGTGGTCTGCGTGGCGCCGCCGACCGTGAAGGTGGCCTGCGCCTGGTTGGTGATTTCCGTCCCGGCCAGCGTCATCGTGTTCGTGCTCGCCGCCCCCGCCGCGCCACTGCCGAGTGCGCACAGCAGCGCCAGCAGTTTCATGTTTGCCTTCATGTTCTCTCCTCTGGGTGACCTGGAGCGCCGACAGGAGACGTGGACGGCTCCCGAATCGCCCCGTTCCCCCGAAACCTGCTCGGGCAGACTTCCCATGGACTCTAGGGGCTACGTTGTCACAAAACTTTGACGGCCAGATTCCTGGCTTTTGCCTCGCCTGCTCCCCCGACAGTTGCCTCCTTTTGTCGTCTGGAACACGATGTCCGCTGCACACTGCGTTTCCCTAGAGCTGCCCGACCCCTCCAGCCGGGGGTTCTTTTTCAGGCCATACCTTTTGCCCGCTCGATCAGGTGTCAAAACGTCAATTATACTGCGGGCATGGACAATGCAGCGGCTGGGGTGGGGCAGCTTCAGGGACGTGTCGCTCTCGTGACCGGCGCCGGTGACGGGATTGGGCGCGCCGTCGCGGAGGCCTTTGTCAGAGAGGGGGCCTCGGTCGTCATTGCCGAGCTCAACGAGGAGCTGGGCACCCAGGCGGCGCGGGCGCTGGGCGAGCGAGCTCTCTTTGTCCCGACCGACGCCTCCAAGCGGAAAGACATGGAGAAGGCCGTGCGGCAAGCGACGCAGCACTTCGGTACACTCGATATCTTTGTCAACAATGCCTGGGGCGGCGGCACCCTCGCCCGGGCAGAGCGCAAGACCGAGCAGGACTGACAGCACGGCCTCAACCTGGGCTTTCTGGGGCACTGGTGGGGCATGCGGGCGGCCTTCGAAGTGATGGCGCCCCGGCAGTATGGCCACATCATCAACATGTGCTCGCTGAACGGCGTCAATGCCCACATCGGCACCCTGGAATACAACACCGCCAAAGAAGCCCTGCGGGCAGCGACACGCACCGCTGCCCGTGAATGGGCCCGACACGGTATTACGGCCAACGCGCTGCTCCCTGGGGCGAAGACCGCCGCTTCCCGCGTCGTGTTCGCCGCCAATCCCGAACTGGAAGTGATGGCCGACGCCATGAACCCGATGGGCCGTCTGGGAGACCCCGAGCGCGACATCGCCCCGGTGGCCGTTTTCCTGGCCTCGGAAGGCAGCCGCTACCTGACCGGCAACACGCTCTACGTCGATGGCGGTGGGCACATCAATGGGGTGGCGTGGGCCCGTGAACTCGACTGAAGCGGCGCGCTGGTGGCCTTTTCCCTACCGATTGGCCAGTCCATTTTGACAATTCAAGCCGAAGTGGACTGGCAATGGCTCCAGCGGATTCTGTGGATTCCAAACTTTCAGGAGACCGTGATCAGTCGCTCCTATCAAACTTGATGGAAGCGACTGATGGTTTTCCCCGGTTGCGACAAATTCAAATCGAAGTTGTCCCCTTTTGTGCTGGGAAAGAGGCCTCTACACGGTCCTTGAAGTGCCCCATTCTTACCCTACGTTCTTGGTCCCTATGATTCTTATACTCTGTCCAAGATATGTCCTCTCCCCTGGCTGAGCCACCGGAAATCAACGCCTTGTTGGCCAGGGTGCAGCCGGCGCTGCTTTCTTCAGCATGGTGGGCCGAGTGGCAGACCGCAGGATCAGGAACACAACGGGCAACCCTGCTGCAAAACCTCAGTGAGACCATCAGAAAGAGCGATCTGGCGCTGTCTCAACAACTGAGCGAGCTGGCGCTGGAGGAAGTGTTCCAGGACGACGAACGGGAAAAGCACGCGGAGCAAGCGGACCTCGTGACCATCCAGGCGCTCAATACCCTCGCCTGGGTCAGGGCCAACCTCAATGACTACGCTTACTCGCTGGAATACTGCGATAAGGCATTCAACCTCGCGACGCAGCGAGGCCTACAGGACTGGCAGTGCCGCCTGCTCAACACCCGCGCCCTTCCCCGCTTTTGGCTGGGCGACGAGATGGGAGCCAGGGCTGATCTTCAGGAGGCGCTTGAGTTGGCCGAGCTGAGAGGTGACGTCAAGCAGCTCTTGATGTGTTACATCAACATTGCCTGGCTGGAGATTCTGAGTGAAGAGTTGGAGTCCGCCGAGCACCACCTGAATTTGCTGGCCGAACAATTGCACATGACCGACGACGCGCAGTTGCGGCAAAACCATATCTTTTACCTCTACGAAAATCGCCTTCATGTCAAGCTGCTTCAGGCGCGTGAAGCGGAGCGGCTGGGAAGAGATCAGGCCATGCAGGATGCCCTGAGCGCTGCACAGACTCACCTTGATTGGTGTCTGACGAATACGCACTTTTGCAGCGACAAACCGCCCTTCGAGATGGTCATTCGTGCTCATCAGGCACAGTTCTTTATGCTCAGCGGTGAGCCGGCGCTTGCTGTTCAGTATGGCGAGGCCGCCATTGAATTCGGCACCCACAGCGATACCTGGGTTTCTGCCTACGCCCACTTTTGTCTGGCCGAGGCATACAGCATGTAGGAAAGATGGGACCTGGCGATCCAGCAGTACCAGATCTGCCTGAACATCTCGCAGGGGCAAGGCCGTCTCCGCGAGGCTCAGCGGGCCTTAAACGGGATAGCTGATCTTTACGCCCGTCAGGGTGACTACCAGTCGGCTTACCGCACCACCCAGCAGTCTTTGCAGGAATCCCAGACTTCGTTCAAACGGCTCAGCGAATTCGCTCAGCAGCGGCGCTTGCTTCACGAGCGTCTTAAAAGGGAGGACGCCCGCGACGTAGACTGGCAGGAGCGGTTGCGTCAGGCCGACATTCTCGCCCGGCAGGACGCGCTCACTGGCGTGCTGAACCGGCGGGGGCTGGATGAAGGACTCAGTGCCTTACAGCAGAGTGGGGAATGGTCCGCCACACAACAGGCGGAGCAGATCGCCGTGGGATTTATCGATATCGACCACTTCAAATCATTCAACGACGAATTCTCCCACGCTACAGGAGACGAGGTGCTGCGCTGCTTGGCCGCACTTTTGCAACAGATTGCGCTCTCCCCCACTCCCAGCCTGCTGGGCCGCTACGGAGGCGAGGAGTTTGTCCTGGTCGCTTCCGTGAATGAAGAGCGCACCGCCTGGCAACTGTTTGAAGATTGCCGCGAGTTGATTCGCGACCATGACTGGAGCGGCATCGCGGCTCAGCGCGGCGTCACGGTCAGCATAGGGTTTGCCACCGGGGTGCCTGCCGACCTTCCTCAACTGCTGCTGAAGGCTGACGAACATCTCTATCAGGCCAAGCGCGAGGGCCGCAACCGCACTCTGCCGCAGCCAGCTTCTATACATTCCCGTGCATAGGGGTTGACCCAGTCCAGCAACCTACCTTCTCATAAACCGCAGCGTCCCATCATTGATCGGCGCGACCTGAATGGCGTATTTGTCCAGCAGGTAGTTCTGATAGACCTGCCAGGGCTGCTTTGACCCCTGCTTTGGCAGCACGTCCAGGCTGCGCGTCACGTACCCTGAGTTGAGATCCAGAAGGGGGCGCTCCCCCAGGTCAGAGTCAGCTTGCGGCGAGACGGCGCGGAAAGCGTGCCTGTCCATATAAGTCAGCAGGCGACAGACATAGTCAGCAGTGAGCTCGGCTTTGAGCGTCCACGACGAGTTGGTATAGCCGAAAGCATAAGCGAAGTTCGGGAGGCTTGAAAGCATCATCCCCTTGTAGATCAGCGTCTGCGAGAGGTCTACCGGACGCCCGTCGAGCGCAAACTCGATGTCCCCCAGCACGTTCATCTTCAGGCCCGTGGCCGTCACGATAATGTCTGCCGGAAGCTCCTGCCCACCGGTCAGCCGGATGCCGTGCGGCGTAAAAGTTTGAATGGTCTCTGTCAACACCGACGCTTTGCCGTCCCGAATGGCCTGGAACAGGTCAGCGTCAGGAATGGCGCACACCCGCTGGTCCCAGGGCTTGTAGCTGGGGGTAAAGTCTGCCGGGTTAAAGCGTTCACCCAGATGTTTTTGCGCTTCGTCCAGCAGGCCCCTCATGAACAGGTCGGGGGCTTTTCTGGCAATCTGGTAGTAGAAAATGCTGCTCAGGACATTTTTCCAGCGGGTCACGCCATGGGCGACGGGCGCCGGCAACCACTTCTGAAAGGCGGCAGCGGTCCCGTCCACCAGCGGTCGCACGGCGATATGTGACGGCGAGCGTTGCAGCATCGTGACGTGCGCGGCCTTGTCGGTCATCGCCGGAACCAGCGTCACCGCGGTCGCGCCGCTGCCGATCACCACGACTCGTTTGCCGCTGTAGTCCACATCTTCGGGCCAGAACTGCGGATGGATGATTTGACCTTGAAAGCTGGCCTCGCCTGGAAACTCTGGACGGTGGGCTTCGTCGTAGCTGTAATAGCCGCTACACAGGAACAGGAATTTCGCCTGTCGGAGAACAGGCGTGCCGTCCTCCTGTTCAGCGGTCACGGTCCAAAGGCTTTCTTCCGACGACCATTCGGCACTCTTGACCCTGTGCCCAAAGCGGATATGGGGTGTGATTCCGCCCTCATCTGCCGCGTCCTGAATGTACTGGCGAATATCCCCGCCGTCGGCAATGGACTTGCGCCCCAGCCAGGGCTTGAAGCTGTAGCCCAGCGTGAAAACGTCCGAATCCGAGCGGACACCGGGATAGCGGAAGAGGTCCCAGGTGCCCCCCATAGCCTGCCGGGCTTCCAGAATCTCAAACGTCTTGCCAGGATTTTTTGTCTTGAGGTGATGCGCCGCGCCGATTCCCGATAGCCCAGCGCCGATAATCAGAACGTCCAGCGCTGCGGCCTGCGTGGGCGGCGTGGTATTTACACGGGGAAGTGCGTCTGTGTTCTGATCCGGCAACCCCAGCGCCCGCCGGAGCGCACTCAGGAAACTCGTATTGAATTGCCGTGAGGCTTCGGCCTCCGGCTTCAGGAGATGAAACCCGTGATAGCCGCCCGCGACCTCAGCCCACTCGCAGGGCACGCCTGCCGCCATTAAACGCCGAGCATACTCACGGTTCTCGTCGTAGAACAGATCAAGGTCGCTCGTGCCGATCCAGGCGGGCGGCAGGCCGCTCAGATCCTCGCGCCGGGCGGCCACCGCATAGGGCGGCGGGGTCTGGGTGCCGGGTCTGAATCCCAGGTAAGACGACCAGCCCGTGAGATTGGACGTCGGTGTCCAGACGAACTCGCCGCGACCTTGCCAGTCGGTTTTGAGGACCGTGCGTTCATCTAACATCGGGCAGATGAGGGCCTGAAAGGCGGGCCGGACCTCGCCCCGGTCATGGGCCAGTTGTGCGAGGCACGCGGTGAGACCTCCACCTGCACTCTCACCCGCGAGAGCGACGCGCTCTGGGTCAATGCTCAGAGGCGCGGCCTGGGTGAACGTCCATTTCAGCGCAGCGTACACGTCTTCGAGCGGGCCGGGAAAAGGCGTTTCCGGTGCCAAGCGGTAGTCGGGACTGATCACAGGGACGCCGAGCGCCGCGGCGTACCCTGAACAGACGCGGTGATAAAACGCAGCAGAATGGGCGATGAAGCCGCCCCCATGCGTGTAAAACAGAGCCGGAGTCACCCCTTGCCGCTGACGGGGCAGGTACACGAAGACGGGAACGGCTGGCGCTCCGGGCGGGCCGGGAATGGTCTCATGCCTGACCTGTACGTCAGGGTGAATTTCGCTGGCTTTCAGTGTGCCAGAGCGCAGCAGGCGCAAATTCCCAGGCGTGTAGGACGGCGTACGGAAGATGGTGAGTGCAGAGCGGAGGTCGGCAGGCACCTGAGCGGCGGTGCGGGCGCGTTTAGAGTTGAGCCACGCCGCCGCCAGTGCTGTCCCTGACAGCAGGAGAAACTGTTTTTTCTTCATCGGCCACCTCGGATTCATGCTTCAGTCACAAGTTAGAAGAAGTTGTAGCACTGCTCAGGAGGGATCCGGCAACACCTACCGGAAGTCGTACCGAACCCTGTGTTTTGGTTCCATCAAAAAAGGAACAGAATGTCGATGTGACCCCTGCACAGAGAAGTCCTGCGTCAGATCCATTTATTGCAGGCCGGCTCGCCATGAGGCTCGAGTTGCTCATTACTCAGATCCAACAGCGTAAATTCTCCCCCGGCACCGAAATCCGCATGGGCGCCTACGCCTACAACACGTTACAGTTGCTGCTGACCCACCGAACGTCCAATCAGCTCGACTGGCAAGGATTCTATGCCAGCGGTTTGACCCACTCACTTCCTAAGGAACTGTCAGGTCAGGCCCCCACGCCCACTTACCGTCTAATAACCGACAAGCAGATGCAACCTGCCGGTGGCATCATCATTCAATAAACTGTCGTGTCTCTCGAGATCACGCCCAACAATCTGATCTCGCTCGTAGCGGAGTGTCCTATTAAAGACACATCCTGGCCTACAGAGCATCTGTCCCGCTTCAAGGGAGTTGAGCCTCACGACTGGGAAAGCGTTTATCCCTGAGGAGCTACGACACCATGATCGTTAGCTTTCCCCTGACTATCGTGACTCCTATGAGGTTAAGTCTGGGCGCATGCGGCGTGACACCTTCGCTGGCCGCCGGACCCAGCAACCTGCCTGCCAAATCCATCGTTTTGCGCGAACAGATAAGTGCTATAGACATCAAAAGAATCCGGCGGAGCGACGTCATTTCGGTCTGTCCCAGTGCCCCCATAGAGAGTCGATTGTTTTTGTGTACACAAAAATGTACATTCTTCTCATGGATGTTGATCGCGTACAGGTGAGAGCGTTTCGCGCCAACATCGCCGAGTATCTGGAGCAGGCGCTGCAAGGTCAGCGCATCGTCATTGAACGGCATGGTGGCCCGGTTGCGGCCCTCGTTCCCCTGGCCGACCTCTACCAGATCACGCGCAAGGAGAAAGCTATGGGACACCGCATCGCTCTGAACAACGTCAGTGGGGGCGAAGGCAAGACCTTTCTGACCTTCCATCTCGCTTTTGCCCTCGCCGACCTCGGGTTCCGGGTGGCCGTGCTCGACTGCGACCCTCAGGCGAGCCTGACCAAACGGTTCGGCCTGCATGACGAGGAGGGGGCCCATCAGAGCGGCGCCGAGACGATCTTGCCGGTGTTCGAAGTCGATGACGATCCGGCCCTCCCATCTCCCGTCACCGTCGAAGGTATCGACGTCTGGCCAGCCAACCGGCAGCTGATCGATGCCGACACCCGCATCATGACCAATATGATGCGGCTCGGAAACCTGGGTGAGGCGCTCGACAGGATTCAGGACCAGTACGACTTCATCCTTCTCGACACCCGGCCCAATGTCTCTCCCCTCCTGACGGCTTCGACTGCGGCGGCGCGCCTCTTTCTGGTGCCTATCGGAGCGCACAAGGGTCTAGAAAACCTCGACGAGCTGCTGCGATTGGTCAAGCTCGCACGCAAACAGGACCGCTCGGCCAGGATTGCTTTTTTTATCCCGAATAAAGTGACCAGCACCCGCATGGGAAAAAACGTCTTGCAGAGCATCAGCGCCTACACCGAAGTCGCCCCAATTTCTCCACCGGTGCGGCAGGCCACCATCGGCCCGGAAGCGGAACTGTTCAGGACCGGCATCACCCGGCATGCCCCCAAAAGCCCCCTGGCAGGCGACATCCGGACGCTCGCCAACGCTCTTGTCAAGGCGACGGAACAAGTTGAGGACGCCCAATGAGCCGCAAGTTGCCGCCCCCCAAAGCGGCCATTTCTCCTCTCAGCCTGCGGCAGCTGATGGATGAACACGAAGGCGTCAGCGTCATCGCTTTGGATGAAATTGAAGTCATTCCTGGCTTCAACCCTCGCAGCGTGATTGAGAGCGAAAGTCCCTTTACGCCGCAGGCGCTGGACGACCTGACTGAATCCATCAGAAGCAATGGGCTGCTCCAGCCTCTCCTTCTGCGCCCTGGGCCAACCGGCAAATATATCCTGGTGGCCGGAGAGCGGCGCCTGCATGCGAGCCGCCTCGCTGGCCTGGTGGCCGTTCCTGCGCTGGTACGGGACATGAACCCGGAAGAGGCTGATGAGTTCGCGTTGCAAGAAAACCTTCAACGCTCCGACCTGTCCAATGATGCCAAAGCCCTTCTTGCCATCCGCGCCGTGGCCCGGCACATGAACGTCCCCGAAGATCAGACTGTTCTGGTGGCTGGCCGAATCAAGAAGACGGGATTGGACCCCGAGAGGCTTGGCGACATGCTGCGCCGTTCGTTTGGCATCAGCGTGAGCACCTTCGCGCAGAGGTACGGCAAATTCCTACAACTCAATCCAGCCGAGAGGCAGGTTCTTCTGGAAGGGCGCTACGGCATCAGTGCGCTGGCACCCCTCGCCCAATTGCCTGACACCGAAGAGCGTCGGCAACTGCTTGACCGGCTGGTCACGGGACAACTCAGCGCCGCTGAATTGCACCTTGAAGTGACTCGGCTCAAGCGGGGCGCCGTCCCCGACAGGACGCTCGATCAACGTCTTAAAAGCGCTCTTCCTCAGCTCAGACGGCTCAGCGGCAAACGCCGTCTACAAGCGGAGCGTTTGATTGATCAACTTCTAGAATTGACAGAAGAGAGCAGTTCCCACGATGGGAACCGGTAGAGCAAACGAGTTCCCATCGTGGGAACTGCGAGAATGTTGAACTGTTTTTAGGAAGCATCGTCTGCTCTGAAGAGGAACAGCACAGCAAGTGACCCGATGCTCAGGCCACCTGCTTAACGCACCTACTCTCTCTAAAATCAGGACGACTTGGGCAGCGTAAAAGTAAACTTTGCCCCCTCATTCACGGCGCTTGCAGCGGTTACATTGCCCCCGTGCCGCGTGATAATGCGGCGAACAGTGGCGAGGCCGACGCCGGTGCCCTCGAACTCGTGCTGGTAGTGCAGCCGCTGGAAGACCCCAAACAGCTTATTCTGGTAACGCGGGTCAAAGCCCACACCGTTGTCCTGTACAGAAATCGTCCACGCCTCGGGGGTCTCATCGGCATGGACCGTGATTCGGGCCACGTCACGGGTGCGGGTGTACTTCAGCGCGTTGCCGAGCAGATTCGTGAGCACCAGCCGCAACAGTTGCCGGTCACCCTGCACCACCGGCAGGGAAGACACCTCCCATTCCACCTGACGTTGCTGGACATCCTGGGTCTGCTCGGCCCGCACGTCCTCGAAAAGCGCCTGAAGGTTCACTGGGCCCAGGTTGATTTCCTGAAGCCCAAAGCGTGAGAAGGCCAGCAGCGCGTCAATCAAAGTGTTCATGGTCTCGGCAGAGCGTCCGATGTTGTCCAGATAGCGCTGGACCTGGGGGTCTAGCCCTTCGCCCAGTCGCCGCTCCAGCAGGTTGGCAAAGCCCATGATGTGCCGCACTGGGGAGCGCAGGTCATGGGAAATGGAGTAAGCGAAGGCCTCGAGGTCGCTGTTGACCTCGGCCAGCCGGGCTCCCTGCCGGGCCAATTCAGCAGACTGCGCCTCCAGGGCGGCGCTGCGCTCCTGCAACTCCACGGTGCGACGCGCGACTTTCTCCTCGAGTTGCGTGTTCAGTTGCCGCAGCTCGGCCTCAGCAAAGCGCACACGCAACAAGGCGCGGGTGGTGGCGAGCAGCACCGCTGGGTCAATGGGATGCGTAAGGTAGGCGTCGGCGCCGCCTTCCAGACCCAGGACGCGGTCCGTATCGGCCACCCGGGCCGCCGACACCATCAGGATGGGCACGGCGCCGAGAGCAGGGTTCTGACGCAGCGTCCGCGCAACCTCGAAGCCGCTGATGTCCGGCAGATTGACGTCCAACACGATCAGGTCAGGCTGTAAGCTCGCAGCCTTCTCCAGCGCCTCTGCGCCGGTGGCGGCCTCAGCGACCGTATGGCCCCCAGAACGCAGAACGTGTACCGTGACGTAGCGCCCAGCAGCATTGTCGTCCACCACCAGGACACTGGAACGGGTAGGTTCGGACACGGAAGCGGCAGGCTCGACAGGGGCTTCAGGCATCAGGGGCTTCCCCATAGTGCACGCTCCCTGACGGCAATGAGGCGAACAGCACCTGCTCATCCTGATAGAGCGCTTCTTTGAGGTGCACGCTGGCCCCCAGGGTTTCCAGGGCCGCGCGCTCCGCAGCGTCCAGGGCAGCAGCGATCACCACCAGGACCGGCAAACTGCGCGTCCCGGCGTTTTCCCGCAGCGCACGCAACACGTCCAGGCCAGACCGGTCCGGCAGATTCAGGTCGAGCACCACGGCATCGTACGCTCCGCTCCTGGCCTGCTCAAGCCCCGGCTCCGCATAGGCCACTTCGTCCACCTCGTAGCCCGCGCGGGTCAGCAGGGTGGTCAGGACGTAGCGGTCCGCTTCGCTGTCGTCGATCAGCAGGGCGCGGGGCCGCTTGGCCGCGCCGACCCCCGGATAAACAACCGGTAACTCGGCAGAGAACTCGGCTCCGGCGCCTGGAGCGCTCTGTACGCCGACGCGCCCACCCAGCAGCTCGGTGAACTTGCGGGCAATCGACAGACCCAGGCCGGTGCCTGCCGGGCGCCCGGGGCGGCCCACCTGCGAGAAGTCCTGAAAGAGCTGCGCCTGCTCCTCGTCGCTCAGGCCGATGCCGGTGTCCTGAACGGTAAAGCGCACCCGGTCCCCACTCGGCAGCAACTGGGCGGTCACGCGGACCTCACCGGCTGCCGTAAACTTGAGGGCGTTGGCGATGAAGTTGCGCAGCACCTGCTCCACCTTGCGCTGGTCGGTGGTCAGGGGCGGAAACCCTGCCGCGTCCTCGAAAATCAGGTTCACGGCTGGATTGTCGAGCAGCGGCAAAAAGAGGGCGCGCAGGGTGCCGAACAGCTCGCGCACCTCGAAGGTCGTCACGTCCACGTCGGTTTTGCCCGCTTCCATCTTGGCGAGGTCGAGCAGGCCGTTGACCATTTCCAGCAGGTCTCCCGCCGCACCCTGAAGCAGCTGCACCTGCTTGAGCTGTTCGGGGTTGAGTGGGCCGTCGAGCTGACCCGAAAGAATCCGGGCTAGTCCCAGCATGGAGTGCAGCGGTGTGCGCAGTTCGTGGCTCATATAGGACAGAAAGGTGGTCTTGAGGCCGTTGGCCTCGCGCAGCCGCTCGGCTTTTTCCTCGAGTTCGGCGTAGAGGGCCACCACGCCCCGGTTGGTGTCCTGCAACTCCTGATTGAGCACTTGCAGACGCTCCTCGCGCTCATTGAGCGCCGCCAGGGTTTCGAGGAGGTCACGGTTTTGCACGCTCAGGGCTGTGAGCAGGTCACGCGGGCCGCTGCTCCCCAGCACCTCGGCCACGCGCCGCTGCTCGGCGTCCCCCACCACGGCAGGCAAATGCTTACCGACCCGCACGACCGTGCCTTTTCCCGGCGCGGTCTGGATGTCGAACTCGTCCATCAGGCGGCGCGTGCCCGTCAGCCCCACGCCCATCCCGGTCTTCGAGCGGTACTGGCCGCCGAGCACCTCGTCCAGATGACCCAGGCCCGGACCCTGGTCACGGACCTCGATCAGCAGGGTGGACCTCCCGGCCTCGTCCCGCACGGAGAACGTGACCTGCCCACTGCCGGCATAGAGCAGCACGTTGCGGGCGAGTTCGGAGACGACGGTGGCCACCCGCACCTGATCCTGGTTGCCCAGCCCCAGCAGTTCGGCGATGTGCCGGGCGCGGGTGCGGGCGTCCGCGAGTTCCACCTCACTGCGCAGGGGGAGCGCCAGCAGGTTCAAAAGCGGCTCCCAGCGCCACGCACGACCAGCACAGTCACGTCGTCCCGGCCCCGCACGTGGTCGCGGTAGAGCACCCCAGCGATCAAGGAGGCGGGTTTGTGCAGCAGCCCCGGATAACGCTCCAAGTTCCAGCCGCTTTGCAGTCCGTCGGAGTGCATTACCAGCAGGCTGCTGTCGTCCCACGGTGCGGTCTGAACCTGCGGGCGCACCGACGACTGCCCCAGCGTGCCGTTGTGCGACATCAGGCCGCGCCGCCCGGCACTGCCGACGACCACGGCGCTGATGTTGCCCACTCCGGCAAAAGAAACGGTGCCTGTGCCTGAATCCACTGCGCCCGGCTCCAGGGTAGCCACCGCGCCCACCCCGCCGCGTGTTCCGCGCATGGCCTCGTGCACCGCCGTGAGCCAGGCATCCGGAGCCTGCGGAATGCCCCCGGTGCGGCCCGCCGCCTGAAAAGCCCGCACCGCCGCCTGCGCCGCGTCGTGGGCGCCCAGACCGTGCCCCAGGCCGTCCACCAGCAGCAGGCCGAGGCCCCCGTCTGGCCCCGTCAGAACCGCTGCCGCATCACCGCAAACGGTTTCACCGGGGTAGGGGAGGGCCACCGCGCCGACGTCAAGGCCAGTGGATGCCACCGGCTCAGGGGGAAGGGTGCCCCTGAAGACCCGCGCCAGCACCGCCGTGCCCACTTCCGGCACCGAACTCAGGTCGAAGCTGCCCGCCAGGCGTTGCGTCGCCCCCAGCCCCGTGCCGGGCGTTCCGGCGGTGGAGTAACCGTCACGAAACACCTCCGCGGGCCGGGCAATGCCGAGGCCCCGGTCGAGCGCCAGCACCTCGATGGCCACCTGCCCCCCCACCGTGCGGGCCTGAAGCAGGATTTCGCCTTCACCCGCGTGCTTGATTACGTTCGACGCCAGCTCGGTCACGATAATCGCCAGCTCACCCTGGCGCACCTCGCTCAATTCCAGCGAGCGGGCCAGTTCAGCCGCGCCCCGGCGGGCCTCGCCGGTGGCCGACGCGTCGCGCAATTCATAACGGAGGGCAGGAAACAACATCGGCGTTAGCCTGTCAGGTCCACTCCCCGCGCCGGTTAGCCCCGCCTTCATCATTGGCCCCTGCTCTGCTGGCCTGTGCTCCTGCGCCCCACCTTCACTTCCATTTCAGGGCGGTGATGCGGCTGCCCATGCCCACCTCCGTCTCGATTCGCAGTTCGCTGACCAGCCGCTTGGAACCGCCGAGCCCGAGCCCGAGCCCGCCGCCCGAGGTAAAGCCGTCGCGCAGCGCCCGGTCGATGTCGAGGATCCCCGGCCCCTGGTCCTCGAAGGTCATTTTCAGCCCCGAGCGCACGCCGTCATGGACGATCTCCAGCCGCGTCTCGCCGCCCCCGCCGTGGACGAGCGTGTTGCGGGCCAGCTCAGAGGCCGCCGTCACGATCTTCGTCTGGTCCACCAGGCTGAACTTGAGCCGCACCACCAGAGCGCGCACCGCCTGACGCACACGCACCACGTCCTCCTCCGAGCGGACGGGCAAGGTCTCGGGCGCCTCAGTGCCGGGAGCCGTCAACTCCGCCTCCGCGCTTGCCCCGAGGAGAATGGCCCCGAAGTGTGTGGCGCTCCGCGATCAGCACCTTGAGTCGTTCCAGGCCACGCTCCACGCTCAAGGCCGTGTGCATGTGCTGCCATGTCACCCCCAGTTCCACCAGCGTGATCGCCACGGCGGGCTGCATGCCGACCACCATCGTCTCGGCCCCCAGCACGCGGCTCATGGCGGCGATGTTGCCCAGCACCCGCGCGATGAACGAGTCCACGATGTCGAGCGCACTGATGTCGATCAACACGCCCCGCGCCCCGGTGTTTGCGATCATGGTCGTCAGGTCGTCTTGCAAGGTGAGCGCGAGGCGGTCATGCAGCTCCACCTGAATGGTCACCAGCAGGCAGTCTCCGAGCTTCAGAATGGGAAGGCGGTCCATACGCTCTAGAACGCGCCGCGTGGGGACGCTTCGGTGCGGTTCATAGCGACCCGGATCGCGTCGGCGAGGGTGGCGAGCGTGGTGACGCCACTCAGATCGATGCCCAGTTGCACGATGGTCTGCGCGATCTGCGGGCGAATCCCACTGATGATGCACTCGGCGCCCATCAGCTGGGTGGCTGCCACGGTTCGCAGCAGGTGCTGGGCGACCAGGGTGTCCACCGTCGGCACACCCGTGATGTCGATGATCGCCACGCTGGCCCCCGTCTCCACGATGCGCTCGAGTAGCGTTTCCATCACGACCTGCGTCCGTTCGCTGTCGAGCGTGCCGATCAGGGGCAGGGCTACGACGCCTTCCCAGATCTTGACGACGGGGGTGGACAGTTCGAGCATTTCCTGGCGCTGACGCTCGATGATCGCTTCGCGGCTGCGCTGATACACCGTGACGGTGTAGAGCCCCAGCCGGTCGAGCAGGGTCGAGACCGTCCAGACAGCCTGAATGACCGTCTGCGCGTCTGCCCCCGCGCTCTGCTCTTGCTGGCGCAGGCGTTCAAACAAGGGCTGCTTGAGGGAAAAGACAAAGATGGCGACTTCCGAGAAGCTGAAGCCCTGACTCGCCCAGCGCCGGGAGAGGTCTTCCAGAAAGCCACGCAGTTCGGCCCAGCTTTCTCCGGTGATGGTGCCCAGCTGCCCAAGCGAAGCGGCCTGCGTCACGGCCCGGGTGAACTGCGTGAGAAAAGCCTGGGCCTGAGCACGCAACTGCGTTTCGCTCAACAGGTCGTGGCGCACATCGGGCGAACGCAGCTGCTCGCTGATCCACTCCTCCAGTAAGGCCGCGCTCTCTCCCAGGGAACGGACAATCATCTCGTGGCTTTCCATACTTTCACCGGAGCATACCGCCTCCACGCAGGTGAGGGGCGCCCACTGGCGATTTCGTCCGGTGGCAACTCAACTGTCTCTGCGCACTGAGTTGCCAGAGACCCTGTGCAGGAGGCTAATGCTGCGCCAGCCACGCCGCCATGTCGTTCATGGGTGCCTGCTGCATAGGCGCGAAGTCGTCCTGGGTGATGCTCGCCGCCTGACCCAGGCTGTGGCCCAGGCCGGGATACAGCTTGAGGGTGCTGTCGGAAAGCAAGCTATTAAGTTTTTTCGCGTAAGCGGGGTCGATATTGCCGTCGTTTTCGCCCTGCAAGATCAGCACCGGCAGTTTGAGCTGCGGGGCCACTGTGCCGAGGACGGGTAGGGTACCGGAGCCGGCGTAGAGCGGCGACTGCGCTGTCGTGCGCTGATAAAAGTCGGAGACACGCGGCAGGACTTCCTGTTTCAGATCGAGCAGACCGTCGCCGTTGGTGTCGAGCATGGCGGCCAGTTTGGGTGCCTGCGGGGTGCTGTCCAGCGACAGCAGCAGACTGGCCTGCATCTTCGCCAGGCCGCTACCTGGGCCTTGCAAGGCAGCCAGGACCCCCGACAGGTCGATCTTGCCGTCCCTGGCGTAGGTGTTCAGGTAAGTCATCCCCACCGTCTGGAACTGGCGGGCAAAGGACGACGCGAAACTGTCGACCACGGGGCCTTGGAGGACCAGGCCGCTGGCATGAATCTCCTGAGCGAGGGCCGCCGCGACCACGGTACCTTCGCTCCAGCCGTAGACGAAGACTTTGCGGCTGTTGACGCCGGGTTGCGCCTCGGCTGTCTTCAGGGCGGTGCGGGCGTCACTCAGCAGGTCTTTCAGAGTGAGCTTGTTGTAACCATTTTGGGCGGCCTGCGCTGTGCGGGGGTCGAAGGTCTGGGCGGCGTAGCGTTTGTCGTAGCGCATCACGGCAAATCCTCTGGCTGCCAGCGTCTGCGCCAGCTTGCCGAGCGACCCCTGCACCACGCCGCCGTACGTGGCGAAACTGCCGTTCAGGTCTTCCGGCCCGGTGCCCTGAATCAGGAGGACCAAAGGGGCCGGCCTAGTCGCGTCGGCAGGCAGCAGCAGTTCGGCGCGGCTGGACTGGTCGCCCAGCTTTAGGGTGAGGCTGCGGGTCGTTACGGCTGCCCGGCCTCCTCCTGCCAGCGCCGTGCTCAGCGTCAAAAAGATGAGGGATGCGGTGAGGGCTCGTTTCATAGGGCGACGCTACCGCCTACCCTTGTTCCCATGACAGCCCACTGGGGAAGTAGAGCGCCCAACGGCAACTTACGAGATGACCGACTGCCGCCCGGCACCCTGATCGTGTCGGAGGAGGCGCAGGCAGCCACGATCACTGACCGCCGTGACCTGCGCCGCCTGGCTCCCTTTATGCGCGGCGAATGCAGTGTGTCGCAGGCCGCTGCCGAACTAGGATTAGGCCTGACCGCCACCTACAAGCTGACGCAGCGGTTTGTGCGGCTGGGACTGGTGCAGGAAGTCCGGCGCGAGCGGCGTGCAGGCCGTGATCTCCGGTTTTACCGCGCCCCGGCAGCGTTTTTCGTGCCGTTCAGTGTACGTCCCCTCGAGCAAATGGGCGAAGACAATCGCCGCGCCGAATTGCAGCGCTTCGAGGTCAATCTGGGCCGGGCGATGCGCGCCAGCCTGGACGAGGCCTGGGGCACGCTGACCTGTTTTACCCCTTCGGGCGAAACTTATTACGAGATCGTCTCCCTGCGGGGCGAGGTGTTCATTCCCGCCGCCGAGGGCGCGCCGCTGATCCTGTCGGGCTGGAATAATGTGGCCCTGACCCAGCAAGAGGCCCGCGAATTGCAACGCGACCTCATGGCGTTGATCCTGCCTTACCTCAACCGTGAGCCGGTGGGCGAGATTTACCAGATTGGGGTGTTCATGGCCCCTGACAACTCGCCGGGAAATGCTTGATTTCGCGGCAGCGAATGCACTTCGTCTCTTTTGACCGTCCTCTGCCCACGCCCAAGCTGCATGGTCCCCTTTCATGGCTTACCAGTTCCCATCGTGGGAACTATAGCCAGGCATTGCGCTAGCAAGTCAAAGAGTCGGACTCGACCAACAAGCAGGCCAACAATGTAAGAACAATAACAAACCGAAGTTTGATTCCTGAATAGCTCTCGACTATTTGTTGTCAGGGAAAAGCCCGCACTTTCGGAGGTTTGAGTAGAAAAAGCCCGCACTTTTGGAGCTTCGGAGCAACGTGACAGCAAAAATCTACGTAAAAAAGCGTCAGAAGTCTCCCTGAAACGCGTGTAAAAGAGCCAGATCCAGCAAAAGAGAGGGGAGAGCATCCTTCTCACCTCAGTAGGTGACAACTTCGGTTCGACGTTGTCCCAGACGGCAAAAACCAACAGTCGGCCCCATCAAGCTTGATGGGGCCGACTG
>OCLT01000365.1_pt1 | contig 38465 bp, 45 predicted proteins | sample 1481411 | NCBI WGS metagenome assembly OCLT01 (sample SAMN04168690, study PRJEB22393) | synthetic metagenome | isolation source: purchased from BEI Resources HM-276D
TGCCATCCGGGCATACGGCCAGCTTACCAATTCATACCTACACCGTTATCAATAGTGCAGCGCGGGGCCATTGCTCGTTTAGCTTACCACAGAACCGGAGGCGTCGGCTTGGCCTCCCTGCGGAAGGCGTGCCGCTAGACCCCGCTCTGAAGAACGGGGCATGCGCGTCACTTTCTGTCAGGCGATGGCGCCTTTTCTCTGCTGCGCCACGCGCCGGAGAAGGCTGGCGTCACGCTGGAACCCGGCGGGTGGGCGCCGCTGGAGCCGCTGCTCGCCTCCCTGCGGGTCAGCCTGGCGCGCCCGACGCCATTCGCCGCGAGGGGCTCAGGCCGGTGCACCGCCACCACGTCTCTCTCAGCGCCGACACGGGCGCGGCGCAGCAGGTGGGAGCGCGGCGCGGACGGGCGGTGGCGCTGGTCGTGGCGACGGGGGCCCTGCGTGAAGCCGGCTACGACTTTTTCCGCTCCGACAACGGGGTGTGGCTGACGGACACAGTGCCGCCGGAGTACCTCATACGGTTTCAAATTGAGTCCCGGACATATCCGGGCGCAATTTTGCGCGGAGCGCATGGAAAAAATACGGTTCTAAGGAGATGGACGGGCATCCGGCGCCTTTCCGGATGTTCGGGAATCGGGTGAAAATTGTATCACTTTTCCGTGACAGGCCCTGCCGCTCAGACTTTGGCGAGAAAGTGCGCGACGATTTCCGCCTCGTCCTCGAACCACCCCTCGGGATGCTCGAGCGCCTCGGACAGCGGCAGCCACGCGGCAGCGTTCCCAGCAGGCTGAGCGGTCAGCGCGTCCTCCCCCAGCGCGAAGTGAAAGACATACGCCACGATGCGCCCGCGCTGGCTGCGGCCCGGCGCGTCGAAGATGGCCTGCGCCCGCACGGCGCCCAGCACGGCCCCGGTGTCCAGCCCGGTCTGCTGCCGCACCGCCCGCATGGCGCAGGCGAGCAGCGTTTCCTGCGGGCCCGGCTCGTCGCCCGGCAGGGTGAGCAGGCCCCGGCCTGGGCGCTCAGCGCGGCGCACGGCGAGGAGCTGCCCCGCGCCGCTCACCACCGCGCCCACCGTCAGGCGGGTGGCTGGCGCGGGGGCCACGGCGGAGCGCAGTGCCAGGAACTCGGCCTGCAACTCGGCGTACTCAGGGGTGCGCTGAAAGCCCTCCAGAAAGGCATGCACGGCGGGCGGCACCATCCCGCGCACGTCGCTCAGGCGGTCTTCAAAGTAGGCGCGGCGCACGTCGGTGGCGTTGAGCGGGCTGACGACGTGGGTGGGCAGAAACTCCCAGTCAGGAAAAGAGCGGAGGTAATAGCTGCTCTCGTCCTTGATGTGGCCCACGAGCGCCACGTCGCGGCTGCCCCCGGTGTGCGCCTCCACGCCCGCGCGCACGTCCGCGAGCCAGTGCGCCTCGTCGTACAGAAAGTCGCGGACGTGTACGAAGCGCAGCCGCTGCGGGTCGGCGCCCGCTTCCGCCAGCATCGCCTCAATCACATCCTGGCGTTCATGCGCCGTCCAGGGATTTTTGGTGGTGCGGGCCGAACGCGCCGAGCCGATGACCACGATGAGGGTTTGCACCCGCTCCAGCGCTTCGAGCATCACCAGCAGGTGCGCCTGATGCGGCGGCTCGAAACGTCCGATGTAGACGCCGTAGGCTCGGCTTGGGATAGGGGGAGCAGGCGAGGCGAGGGCCGGGTCGTGCGGTGCGGTCATGTGCTGCATGGTGGGGTCCCCACACCTAGTACAGATGAGGCCGCCTTGAGAGGAGTATGGAGGCTGGGCTGCCAGGAGCCCAAAGCACTCGGCGAGGCACTTTTGACGCCCCTCCCCCATTCGGGGGGCCGCCACTTGTCAGAACATGACAGGGGTTTCATAAATAAATCAGTTACGAGCGGTGTAGTCTGGGCTCCATAAAGTCATTTCACACACGCCAGCCAGTGGTGCGCGGACCCCCGTGGTCCTCTCCATCCGGGTGCGTGGCCTGACAGACCGGGGGCCCGAGAATCAAGCGAGGGCGGCAGCGCAGGCGGGGAGATTGCCATGTCCAACACCACTCAACACCGTGTCCACCTGCTGACCAGCGCCCTTGCCCTGGTGACCCTGCTCGCCAGTTGCGGCGGCCCCCAAGGCGCAGGTGCCCGAGCTGCGGCTGGTCACCACCCCCCGGCGACTGCTGCGTGACGGCTCGGTGTTCTTCTTCATCACCAGCCGCGACCACTCGGGCAAGGGGCTGACCCGCACCGAGGTCTTCGTGGACGGCCAGCCCTTCGTGAACGACGCCGACCAGTACACCTCCTACGGCAAGCACTGCACGCGGCAGAACAACGGCGAACACACCATGCGGGTGGTCGTGACCGACGCGCTGGGCGTGCAGGCGACCACCGAGCAGACCTTCAATGTGGAGATCGCCAAGCCCTGAGCAGTCTCCGCCTTCCTCATCTGCCCCCCCGCTACAATCGCCGCCGTGCCGCCGTCCATCCTGCCGCGCTCTATCCTGCGAGAAGTCCTGAAAATGTACGGAGCGGGCCTCGCCCTGCTGCTCGCCTTGCAGTTTGCCGACACCCTGAGCAGCACCCTGGGCAAGGCCATCGCCTACCGGGCCACCGCTTCGGAAAGCGCGACCGCCTTTCTGGCGATTTTGCCCACCATCTTCAACAGAGCGCTGGTGCTGTCGGTGCCGTTCGCCATTTTGCTGGGGCTCTCGCGGCTTCAGCGCGACTCGGAACTCAAGGCCGCTTTCGCCGCCGGCATCAGGCCGCTCTCGCTTGTCTGGCCGCTGCTGCTGCCGTTTACGCTGGTCGGGGCACTCGCCTTCTGGAACGCGGGCACGGTGGTTCCGGCGGGGCTCGACCGCTGGGACAAGACGTGGTACAGCATCTTCAACGTCCCCGAGAAAATCCCCACCCGTGACAACTACACCTACGCCCCGCCCGGCGCCCTGTACTACGCGGGCCGGGTCACGCAGGCGCCGCAGGGCCAGCCGGCGCCGCTCGCCGGGGTCATGGTGCAGCGCGGCGGCGTGGTCTACACCGCCAATTCGGGAAGCTGGAACACCGCCGCGCAGAGCTGGACGCTCGACGCCCCCTGGGTGACCGCGCCGGGCGAGCGCCCCCGGCAGCAGGCCGGCCCGGTCACGCTGCCGCAGGGCGACACGCTGCGCCCCCCGCCCGCCGAGGCCAAAAAGGTCAGCAATGCCGCGCTCCGCACTGCCCTCGCGGGGGAAAGCCTGACCGAGCAGGAGCGGCGCGAGTACACCTACCAGCTCGCCTCGCGCTACGCCGATCCCTTTACGCCCATCGCCTTTGCGCTCGCTGCCGCCGTGCTGGGGCTGCTGATTCGCAATCAGGCCGCTGCGCTCGCCGCCGTCATCGTGTTTATCGCGGGCTTTTACGTGCTGTGGATCACCATGCCGCAGCTCGCGCGCGCCGGGGCGGTGGACCCTACGCTGGCCGCCTGGGTGCCGAGCCTGATCTTTTTGCTGCTGGGGCTGGGCCTGGCGTGGCGGGTGAACCGATGAAACTGTTCGAGCGCTACGTGCTGAGCGAGATTCTGCCGCCGCTGGTGGGAGCGCTGGCGGCCGTCATTTTGCTGTTTTTGCTGGCAGGGCTTGAGGAAGTCATCGGGCCGCTGCTCGCCAAGGGCGCGAGTCCGTTGCTGGTGGCGCGGCTGCTGGCGCTGAGCGTGCCCGAAGCGCTCTCGCGGGCGCTGCCCATCGGGCTGATGTTCGCCACGCTGCTGGGGCTTTCGCGGCTGGCGGCGGATTCGGAAATCAAGGGGGCACTTGCTGGGGGCGTACCCGTCACGCGGCTGCTGCGCCCGGTGCTGCTGCTGGCGCTGGGCATCACGGTGCTGTCGTTTCTGATCGGCGAGGGGCTGCGGCCCAAAGCCTATTCCGAGTCGCTGCGGGTGCAGCAGCAGATCGTGTTCGACAACCCCCGCGTGACCGGGCTGGGACAGGCGGGCGAAGGCGGGCAAACACTGGTGCTCACCGACGCCCTGAACCGCGCCATCAGCGTGGGCGAAGTGCGGCCCGGCGGCGAGCTGCGCGACCTGCGGATTGTGGCGATGCAGGCGGGCGAGGCCCCGCGTGAAGTCATTACCGCCGAGTCGGGCACCCTGGTGCCGGGCAGCAACGTGCTGGAGCTGCGGCGCGGTCAGCGGGTGACCTACCAAAATGCCCGCCCCGTCACTGTGCTGTCGTTCGAGAACGGGCGCTTGCCGGTGCAGGACGTGCAGGCCAATTTCGCCAAGGACGAGCGCAGCTCCACCGCCCAGGCGGGGCTGGTCAATCTGCCGCTGCGTGAGCTGTGGGACCGCACCGAGGCGTTCCGGCAGCAGAAAGTCCCCGCCCCCGCCGAGTTCACCGCCTTTCACCGCAAGATCGCCGAGCCGCTCGCCGCCCTCGCGCTGGCCTTTTTTGCCGTCAGCCTCGCGGTGTATTCGTTCCGGGGCAGTCTGAACCTGGGCTTTACCTGGGCGATTTTGCTCGCCTTCGCCTACTACGCCACCTGGAGCGTGTTCCGCATCATGGGCGAAAACGGCGGCCTGCCCCCGGTGGTCGCCGCCTATGCCCCCGACCTGATCGCGGTGGTGGCGGGGCTGGCGCTGCTGTGGCGCTCGGAACGGCGCTGAAGCTGGCAAGAAAACGGATTACAGCTTCAGCGTCAGATGGTGCAGCGCCCGCTCCTCACCATCCGGTCCCCGCACCGCGCCCGGCTGCACGCCCCAGGTCTGGAAGCCCCAGCGCTGGTAGAGCCTGAGCGCCGCGTGCTGGGTGTCGGTGACCGACAGTTCGACCTGGGTGACGCCCTCCCAGCGGCGGGCCTGCTCAAGTGCAGAGCGCAGCAGCGCGTCGCCGCAGCCCTGGCCCCGGAACTCGGGCAACACGCCGACCCCGACGATTTCGGCCCGGTGCGCGGTGGCCGCCCGGCTCTCGCGCAGCAGGGTGAGCATGCCGACGAGCTCGCCCGCCACGCTGACCCCGTAGGTCACGTGCGTGGCGGACGGTTGCAGTCGTCCGGCCACGTCCGCGAGGGGCCGACCCGCCCACTCCTCGGCGGTGGTGACGTAGGCGAGCGGGTCGGAGCGCAGCAGCGCCAGCCGCAGCGCGAAGTACGGCGACCCGTCGGCGGGCTGCAACACCCGGACGAGCGGCACTTGCGGCCCGGTCACGGCTGCACCCGCCGCTGCGCCGTGTCCCGGTCACGCCAGTTCAGGACGTGACCCGCCTCGCGCACCCGGCGGGTCCGGGCAAAATCGAGGTCGTGAATGAGCCAGCCGGGGGCGTTCCACTCGCCCTGCGCCACCATGCCGTCTTCGGGCAAGTCGCCGTCGGCAGGGGCGTAGAGGCCGGCCCGCCCCACCGCGTCCTCGATGGCCGAAGTCCACGGCGCGTCGGCGAGCAGCGGCGCGTGCAGCGCATAGCACTGGTTTTCCAGGGCGCGGGCCATGCTGCCCACCCGGACCCGCGTGAACCCGGCCCGCGAGGCGGTGAAGCTCGGCACCACCAGCAGCTCGGCCCCGAGTTCGGCCTGGGCCCGCGCCAGATGCGGAAATTCCGAGTCGTAGCAGATGGCGACGCCGAACTGAACGCCGCCCGCCCCAAAGACCCGCACGCCCGCGCCGGGGTCTATGCCCCACTCCTCGGCCTCAAAGCGGGTCATCAGCAGCTTGTCCTGATGGCCCAGCGGTCCCTGCGGCCCGAAGACGTGGGCGCGGTTGACATACCCGGCGCCGTGCGCGACCGGAAAGCTTCCGGCAACGAGGGTCACGCCGTGTTCCCGCGCCAGCCGCTCGTGCAGCGCCAGCACCTCCGGCAACAGCGGTTGCAGGGCGGGAAGCAGCCCCCTGAGGTCGTGGTGCAGCCCGGCAGGCAGCAGGCTGATGAGTTCGAGCGGCGCGTACTCGGGAAACACCAGCAGCTGCGCCCGCTGCCGGGCGGCTTCCTCGACCCAGCGGCCCAGCTCCGCCGCGTAGTCCTGCCAGGACGACAGAAAGCGGACCGGGTAGGCGGCAGCCGCCACACGCAAGACAGACATGCGGCTCAGCATACGTGAGTGCCGGGCGCCCCCTGCGGGAGGCTCACAATCACCCTTTGGACACGGCGCCCGTGCCCATTGCCGCCGTAAAATAACGGCATTGTGACTGCGCCCGACTCCTCTTCTGCTCCCGCGCCGCTCGCGTTTGGCGGCAAGCCCCGCGTCTACCCCATGCGGCTGTACGGCGACCCGATTCTGCGCCGCAAGGCTCGGAACCTCACCGCTGCGGACACCCTGCACGTGCCGGGCTTCGAGCCCCAGACGGTACGTGAGGTGGCCGACACCATGCTCGAAACCATGTTCGAGGAACGTGGGGTAGGCCTCGCCGCGCCGCAAATCGGGCTGCCGGTCCGGATGTTCGTGGCGGTCGAGTACGCCGACGACGAGGAAGAAAACGAAGGCCAGGAAACGCCGCTGCGCTCCCGGGTGCTGCGCGAGTACGTGATGCTCAACCCGGTGGTCAAGGTCATCAACAAGAAAAAGGACAAGTCCTACCAGGAAGGCTGCCTGAGCATTCCCGGCATCTACGAAGACGGCGTGCCTCGCGCCCGGCAGGTCCGGGTGGACTACACCGACCTCGACGGTCAGCCGCGCAGCATCGAGGCCGAGGATTACCTCGCCCGCGTGTTTCAGCACGAGACCGACCACCTCGACGGCAAACTGTTTCTCGACCACCTGCCCGCCGACATCACCGAGGACCACCGCAAGGATTTGCTGCGAATTCAGCAGGCGTCCAAGAATTTCCTCGCCCAGCTCTCGGAGTGGGACAAGGCGCAGCGGCACCTGAAGGAGAACCTTTGAGCGCCGCGGCGGGGCCGAAAGTCGCCTTTTTCGCCTCGCCCGCCTTTGCGCTGCCGGTGCTGGAAGCCCTTCGTGCTGAGTTCGAGGTGGTGCTCGTCGTCGCGCAGCCCGACAAGCCGGTGGGCCGGGGCCTGAAGCTGACGCCGCCTCCGGTGGCCGCCCGCGCCGCTGAACTCGGGTTGCCGCTCGCGCAGCCGCACAAGCTGCGGGGCAATGCCGACTTCGCCGCGCAGCTCCGTGATTCGGGCGCCGACGTGGCCGTCACCTGCGCCTACGGCAAGATTTTGCCCGCTGGCGTGCTGGAGATTCCGCGCTTCGGCTTTCTCAACACCCACACCAGCCTGCTGCCGCGCTACCGGGGCGCCGCGCCGATTCAGTGGGCGCTGATTCGCGGCGAAACGGTCACCGGCACCACCATCATGCAGACCGACGAGGGCATGGACACCGGGCCGGTGCTGCTGCAAGAAGAATTGCCGATTCGCCCGGAGTGGACCAGCGTGGAACTGTCCGCCGCGCTGAGTGAGCAGGCCGCCGCGCTCATCGTGCGGGCGCTCCGGACGCTGGAGACGCTCACGCCGCAGCCCCAGGACGAAGCGCAGGCCACCCACGCGCCGCTGCTCGTCAAGGAAGACGGATTCGTGCGCTGGGCCGACCCCGCTCAGGCGGTGCTCGACCGTTTCCGGGGCGTGGCCGCATGGCCGCAGACCACCGCCTTTTTTGGCGGCAAGCGGCTCAAACTCGCTGGGCTGACGCTGGGGCAGGGCAAGGGCCAGCCCGGTAAGGTCTTGCAGGTGGGCGCGGGTGGGCTGACCGTCGCTTGCGGCGAAGGCGCCGTGTGCATCGCCACCGTGCAGCCCGAGGCCAAGAAGGCCCAACCGGCGCAGGTGTGGGCGCAGGGCCAGAACGTAGAACAGGGAGCGCGCTTCGACCTCTGGGAACCGCCGCAAGGCTGACCCCGTACCGGAGGACGTGCCTCCCTTTCAGTTTCCCCTGACGCTGGAATTCAAATTCAGCCTGTTCACCGAGCTGCAAGTCCACGACGCTGTGGGCCAGCAGCTCGCCTACGTGCGCGAAAAGACCTTCAGCGTGCGCGACGAGGTGAAGGTCTACACCGACGCCTCGCGCCAGCAGCAGACCCACAGCATGAAGGCCGAGGGCTTTCTGGCCGGGGCGCTGGACTGGCGGGCCAAACGCCTCATTCGCCGCAGCGACGGCACCGTGCTCGGGGCGCTTCAGGCGCAAGGGATGCGGACGCTGTGGGCCGCCGGGTACGAACTGCTCGGCCCGGACGATAGCGTGCGTTTTACCATTCGCAACGACCAGCCCTGGATGAGCGTCGTGGAGGGAGCGATTGACGCCGTACCCCTCATCGGCGACTTCGTGGCGATGGGCTTCGACTATTTCGTCAACCCCACCTACACGGTGAGCGACCCGGGCGGGCAGCCCACCTACCGCGTCCACAAGAAGCGCAGTTTCTTCTCGCGCCGCTTCGTCATAGAAGAACTGCGCCCCGGCCCGGCGGAAAACGACGAACTGGTGCTGCTCGGCCTGATTCAACTGGTGCTGCGCGAGCGCGAACGGGGCTGATTGCCGGCCTGAGTGACCTCAACGCTGAGACAGCAGCACCGCCCCCACCAGCGCAAAGCCCACGCCCACCCACTGCGCCGCCCGCAGCCGCTCGCGCAGGACGGCCACCGCCATCAGGGTGGTAAAGGCCGGGTAGAGGCTGGAAAACAGCGCCCCGAGCGCCAGCCCGCCGCCCTGCACGGCAATCAGGTAAAAGAGGCTGCCGAGCATGTCGCCGGGAAACGCCGCCAGAATCAACGCAGGTGCGCGGGGCCGCAGTCCCACGGTGCTCGCCGCAATCATCAGGCTGAGCAGGGCGCTCGTGGCCCGCGCCGCAGCGAGCACCCACAGCACCCCCGGCGACTGCGCCTGCCCGAGCAGCAGGAAGAACATGCCAAAGCCCAGGCCCGCCAGCAGCCCGAGGCCCACGCCGCTGTTGCCCTCTTTGCCCGCGCCGCCGGGGCGAAAGCTGAGCAGCGCCGTGCCCAGCAGCACGCCCAGCGCCCCCAGGCTGCCGAGGCGGCCCAGCGACTCGCCGGCCAGCAGCCCCGCACCCACCGGCACCACTGCCGAGAGCGCCCCGGCCCCCACCGACACCGCGCCCATCGGCCCCAACGCCAGCGCCCGGTAAAAGGCGACCACCGCGCCCATGCCGAGGAGTCCTGCCCCCGCGCCCCACAGCAGGGCGGTCTGCCCCGGCATGGGCTGCCCCAGCCCAACGGCGAGCAGCACCAGGGCCACCGCACTCAGGGTGTGCGAGAGGGCCACCACCCGCAGCGGCGAATCGTGGCGGCTCGCCAGCCCAGCCAGAAAATCGCTCACCCCGTAGGTGAGCGCCGAGAACAGACCACTAAACACTGGATTCATTGCCCACACTCCAACATTGCCCCGCCAGTGTAGGCCTCTGCGGACCGGGCGCGGCTATCCTTTAGCCGGTTTCTCGCCTTTGACCGGTTTCTCGCTGAAGCTCGGCACCTTGTCGCCGTAAAGGGCGTAGGCGTCGCAGCGCTCGCGCAGGATGCACTTGCCGCATTTGGGCCGCGTCCAGGTGCAGACCTGCCGACCGTGAGACAGAAAATTGATGTGCAGCTCGTACAGATACGGCGGGTCGGGCGGCAGCAGGGCCAGCAGCGCCCGGTGCGCCGCCTGCTCGCCCATGCGTGGGATGACTCCGACGCGGGTGCTCACGCGGTGAACGTGAGTGTCGACCGGAAACACCGGGCGGGCGTAGTTGAACAGCAGCACCAGCGAAGCTGTCTTGACCCCCACACCCGGCAGGTCGGTCAGCCATTTCAGGGCGTCTTTGACGGGCAGGTCGCGCAGAAAATCGAGGTCATAGCCACCCGGCGCGGCCTTGATGCGGCGCAGCGTTTCTTGAATGCGCGGGGCCTTGCTCTCAGGGTAATTGCTGCGGCGAATGGCGTGGGCGACGGCGTCGGTGGGCGCCAGGGTAATCGCGTCCCAGTCGCCCAGCGTCCGCAATTCCTGGTAGGCGGCTTCCTCGTCGGCGTGGGTGGTGCGCTGCGAGAGGATGGTCGAAATCAGCTCGTGCATCGGGTCGCGCCGGGGGGTGGGGTCCTGGTCGCCGTACTCTTCGTGCAGCCGCTCCTTGACCCAGGCCAGCAGTGCCGCCCGCTCCTCAGCGGGGCGGGCGGCATTGAGCGGTGCCCCCTTTCCCGACACGTCGCCGAAGAGGGTCACGACGACTGCTGGGCGCCGTCTTCGGCTTCCTCGCGTCCACCTTCCGCCGGCTGGTCCTTGGCGGCGGGGTCAATGTTCGGGTCCTTGCCCCGGTCCTGCGCTGGAATGGCGTGGCTTTGCCCTTCGGCGGGGGACTGGTTGGCGGGGTCGTAGCCCTTCTTCTGGTCGTCGCTCATGGCCCCAGGGTGCGCTCCTCCGGCAGTCGGCAGACAAGGACTAGATAAACGCGGCTTAGGGGTTGCAGGCCAGAGAGAACGGCTCAGTCGCCGTCTTCACTCAGGCCCAGACCGTCTTCGGCGCTGTCCACGTCGTTCAACGACCCGGCGGGGCGGGCAAAGCGCAAGTAGTCGAGCCAGGGCGGCGTGTGCCCGAGCTGCCGGATCAGGAGCGCTGCCTGTGCGGTGTGGCGGACCTCGTGGGTCATCACATGCCACAGCAACTGGTCCAGGGTCACGGTCACGCTCGCCGGGTCGTCCTGCACGAGTTTGACCGGGCGTTCGAGATCCGGGTCACTGTCGAGAAACGCCTGGGTCGCCTGGGTCACGGCCTGGCTGTAGGACAGAATCCAGCCGAGGTCATATCGCTCGGCGTGCGGCTCCACCCAGTCGTACTGCCAGTCGCCCCGTTGCCGCACGCTCTGGCCCAGGGCGATGAGGTGAATCCAATGTTCCTCGACATCGGTGACGTGCAGCAGCAGGTCTTTGACGTTGTGAAAGCGTTCGCCGTTTTCGATGAGGTCGCGGTTGAGGTCGTCGTCCGGAAGCGCCCGCACAAATTGCCACAACTGCTCACGGGCGGCGGCAAGGTAGCGGTAGTACTCGCGGGCGTTCATGACTGTCCCGAGAATACCCCCAGAGACCCCCACAGGAATTTATGTTCTCCTCGGACACTATTAGGGAACGCCCCACCTGTCTACGCTGAGGCTGACTCGCCTATTAGCTCAACTGCGCAGCGATTCGGCCAGCAAGGGCACGAGTGCCGCCCGCACGTCGTCCAGAGTCTCCACCTGATGCAGCGCCGGGTGCAGGTCGGGCTGGTCGGGCAGGTACTTGGGCAGCACCTTGCGCAGCGGGCGCATGCTCGCCACGTGCAGCCGCGAAGGGTCACGGCGGTGCGGCGTGGTGTAGAAGTCGTGCTGCAACTCCGCGTGCCGCAGCGCGGTGCGGGCGCGTTCCTGGGCGGGGGGCAGCGTCTCCTCGCCGCTGGCGATGGCCCGGAACATCCAGGGGTTGCCGACGGCGCCGCGTCCGATCATCACGGCGGCCACTCCGCTCTGCTGCATCCGCTCGCGGGCCTGCACCGGGCTCAGCACGTCGCCGCTGCCGATCACCGGAATCCGCACGGCCTGCGCCACCCGCCCAATCGCGTCCCAGTCGGCGTTGCCGGTGTAACGCTGGGCACTGGTGCGGCCATGCACCGTCACGACGGCGGCGCCCGCCGCTTCGAGTCCCTGCGCGATTTCCACGCTGCGGTTCTCGTCCCAGCCGAGGCGAATTTTGGCGCTCACGTCGAGCCCGGTGGCCTGCCGCATCGCCCGCACGAGTTCGTAGGCGACTTCGGGGGTCTGCAAGAGGCACGCCCCGCCCTTGCCGCGCACCTTGGGCACCGGGCAGCCGAGGTTGAGGTCGATAGCGGCGGGCGCAAACCACGCTTCGGCCTTGCCCACCGCGTCGGCAAGCACGTCGGGGTCGGCGCCGAAGAGCTGCACCGCCCGGCCCTGCTCGCCGGGGTAGGGGCGGCCCAGACTGAGCGACTCCTGCTCGCTGCCCAGCACCAGCCCACGGGCGCTGATCATTTCGCTCACCGTCCACAGCGCCCCCTGCTCGGCGGCGAGCTGGCGCATCGGCGCGTCGCTGTAGCCGGCCATCGGGGCCAGCACCGCACCGGGGCGGCTTAGACGCTCAGCGTAGAACCCGCCGGTAGCCGGAGCAGCGGAGGACGAAGCGGCGTAGGCAGTCATAACGGTTAAGAATAGCGCCTGAGCGCTGCGGGCCGGATGAAGGGAGCCTGAAACGGCGCGGCTGACAAGCCGGTCGCAGGGGCGAGGGCGGTGCGCTATCTTCGGATTGTTCAGCGCAGAATTTGTTATTTGCGAACTCTCCCGCGCTGTTCCCCTGGGGCTGGAGCCCGGTTTCTTGCCCAGGGAGCCTGTTTGACCCATCTCGATCGTTTTCGGAGGACCCAGCTTGAAGCGCCGTCTGAGTTTTACCCCCGCTTTGCCGCATCACGCTCCGATCCTGCACCAGCTGTACCAGGACACGCCCGGTTATTTCGACCTGCTCGGGGGCGAGGTGCCCACCCTCGGTGAGGTGCAGCACGACCTGCTCACCGCCGCCGAGGACCCGCACCGGCAACTCGAACTGCTGCACGACGACCAGGGCGAACTGCTCGGCAGCGTGGACTACAAGACCGAGTACCCCAGTCCCGGCGACCTCACCATCAACCTGCTGCTGATCAAGGAGGGGCGCCAGAGCCAGGGCTGGGGCGCCGAGGTGGTGCGGCAGCTCGAAGCCCGGCACGCCCTGCGCAGCCGCCGGGTGCTCGCCAGCGTGCTCGGCGACAACGTACGCGGCGTGCAGTTCTGGGAACGCCTGGGCTACCACTTCGAGCTCGACGCCCGCCCGGTGATGACGTGGTACGCCAAGGAGCTGCCCGGCTCGCCCGCACCTCGCCAAACGCTCCTCACAGGGCGCTGCTGACGGGACGCTGCTGACGCCGACAGCGTAGGCCACCATCGCCTACACTCCGGGCATGATCGTCAAGTACGGCGGCAATGCCATGAAAAGCCTCGACCTGCGCCGCGCCGTGGCCCGTGAACTCGGGACGCTGCGCGGCGCAATGCCGCTCGTGGTCGTGCACGGCGGCGGGCCGGTCATCGAACGCGAACTCGCGGCGCGGGGCGTAGCGAGCGAATTTATCGGCGGCCTGCGCGTGACCACGCCCGAGGCGATGGACGTGGTGGAAATGGCGCTGTGCCAGCTTAATAAGCAGCTTTCGCAGGACATTGGGCAGGCGGTGGGGCTGATGGGCCGCGACGACGAGTTGCTGCGTGCTGAAGTGCTCGACCCCCAGCTCGGGCGGGTGGGCCGCGTGACCGGCGTGAATGCCGGGCTGCTGCGGACGCTGCTCGGCGCGGGGCTCACCCCGGTGGTGGGCTGCGTGGCGGTGGGCGAGGACGGTGAGGCGCTCAATGTCAACGCTGACACGGTGGCCGGCGCAGTGGCCGGGGCGCTGGGCGAGGGGGCCGTCTTCCTGACCGACGTGGACGGCGTGTACCGCGCCTACCCCGACCCGGACAGCCGCGCCGCGCAGCTCACCCGCGCCGAGGTGGAAGACGGCCTTGCGGCGGGCTGGATTGCCGGGGGCATGATTCCCAAAGTGCGGGCGGCGCTCGACGCACTGGGGCGGGGCGCCCCCTTCGCCATCATCGCCAGCGGGATGACGGCGGGCGTACTCGCGCAGGCGGCGCGGGGGGAGGCCGGAACGCGCATCGTGCCCTGAGACAAGTCTTACTGCACCCGGCTGAAAATGAGCGTGTCGCGCAGTTGGGTGGGGTCAGCGACCGAGACCTCGGCATTTTTCAGTAGCGCGTCTTGCGTATAGCCCAGGGCGCGGGGAATGCGGGCGCTGCGCTCGTTGCTGGCGTCACAGTGAATTTCCAGGCGGCGAAAGCCCAGCGTGTTCAGGCCGTAGTCAGTGAGAAATTCGGTCACCTCCTGCGCGTAACCCTGCCCGGTGTGCGGCGTGGCAATCCAGTAACCGATTTCGGCCTTCGGTACCCGCCAGTCGAGCGCGTGGTAGCCGCTGCTGCCGATGAGTTCGCGGCCATCGGCGCTCCAGACCATCAGGCGCAGGTTTTCGCCCGTGCGGTACGCCTCCTGCGCCCGGGTCAGGTTCTCGGTGGCCTGCTCCAACGTCTGCACCTCCTGCGCCCACGCCATCCAGCGCCGCAACTCGGCGTGCGACTCGGCAATGGCGCGGACCTGCGCGGTGGCGTCCTCCGGGCGGGGCGCGCGCAGCAGCAGGCGCGGGGTGCGGAATTCGGTGGGCAGGTCGGCGGGCGCGGTCATGCGGCCATTGTGGCGCGACGCGGCCAGGAAGCGAAATAAGCCGACTGGCTCATAAAAAAGGAGAGAGAACCAGCGTTTGGTCCCCTCCCCCTACGGAATAGTGCTCAGCCGCGCACGACTTCCAGAATCTTCTCGCCGTACTTGCCGAGGCGCGCCGGACCCATCCCGCGCACGGCGGCGAGGTCTTCGAGGGTGTAGGGCACCCGGCGGGCGATTTCGGCGAGCGCCGCGTTGCTTGCCACGATGAAGCGGCTGATTTCCTGCCGCTTGGCCTCGGCGTTGCGCCACTCGCGCAGCCGGGCGTAAATGGCGGCCTGCTCGTCGGTGAGGTCGGCGGCGGGTCCATCCTGCGCAGCGTCGGCGGTGGGCGCCGGGGGCGCACTCGGCAGGTCGGGCGCCAGCGGCTCGGCAGGGGTCTGCGCGGCGCTCGCCCCGCCTTCTTCGGCGGTGGGGGCTTCTTCGGCAGCGGAGGCGTCCTGCGGCTCGGCGGCTTCAGGTTCGGGTGCCTCGACCTGGGGCTCAAAGGTCTGGGCTTCAGAGGAGACAGGCGCGGCGTGCTCGGCCACGAACAGTTCGGCGGGCGTCACCTGGGCGGCGGCGTCCCCCGCGTCGGCCTCGGAGAGGGTGTCGGCGAGCGGCGGCGTCAGCGGCAGAGGCGGCGCGTCGGGGCCACTGCTGACGGTGTGGGTCAGCGGCACGTTTTGCGGGGCGTGGTCGCTGAACACGATTTCGGGTTCCCAGGGCAGGTCCTCAGACGGCGCCGGGGCTTGCTGCGGAGCCTCAAAGGTAAAGCGTTCGAGTTCGGCGGGGCGAGCCGGGGCATCGTCACGGCGCTCACCCGTCCGCGTGGGACGGTCCGGCCCCGGCGACGGGCGGAAGCGGTCGCGGCGGCCCTCGCGGCGCCGATCATCACGGAAACGGTCTTCACGCGGGCGGTCTTCGCGGGAGCGCTCAGGGCGGGAAACCCGCTGTTCGGAGCGGCGCTCGGGACGGTCTTCACGGTCGGCGGGGGCGCGGCCTTCGGCGTTGTCACGCGGGCGGTCCTCGTTGCGCTGCCTCTCATCACGTTGGCCCTGCTCACGCTGACTCGCTTCGCCCTGACCCGAAGCACGCTGGTCCTGACGCCGCGCTTCCGGTTGGTCGCGCAGCAGCCCCAGCACCTGCTCGGGGTCTTCGAGGCCGGGCGTGAGCAGCAGGCCGTCAGGCACGTGCCGCGCCGCCGCGAGGACGCCGCCGAGCTGGGCGGGGGTGTCCGCCGCCGAGTCGGGCGCCAGCAGCAGCGCGGTGGGACCGGCCTGCCGCACCGAGGCGCCGAGGCGGTCGGTGAGCTGCGTCGCCGTGCGGGCAAAGCGGGCGAGGCGCAGGGGCAGGGTCGCCACGTCGCGCAGGGCGAGCGCCACCGCGAGGTCGCTGGGGGGCGGCGCAGCGGGCGTGGGCGCCGTGCCAGAGCCGAAGAGGGCGGCGAGGGGCGCGTCGGCGTGTCCGGTCAGCGTCACGGCGTTGCGGTAGACCACGTAGTCCGCACCCTGCCGGGGCCAACCGCCGCCCGGCGCGAGGGTGGCGTCCACGATGACGCGCACGCCAGCGCGGCGGGCACGCTCCACGGCGGCGCGGTCAGGCTCCAGCAGCCACACGGCCCGCGCTCCGGCAAGGTCGCCGTGCAAGTCGGCTACGGCCAGTCCCGCCTCGGCGAGTGCGGCGCGGCCCACGTCCAGTCGCCCGTCGACCCGCAGCGTGCCGGGCCCGAGCAGCGCGGCGAGTTGCCGGGCCAGCGCCGCTTCGCCCGCGAGCAGCAGGCCCCAGTCGGTGTCTTCCAGGGCGGCCAGGGCCGCCGCCAGGCGCCCGTGCGGGTCGCCGCGCTCCGCGTGAAGCTGAACCAGGCGGGCGTCGGGCCGCAGAGATGGCAGGTCGGTCATGGCGCCTATTGTGCCGCAGCTGGGCCTGCGTGGGCGCTAACGAAAGCTAAGCTGACGAAAGCTAAGGAGTTGGTGGGGGCCGGGCAGGAACCTTTGGCCGACCGCCGCCGTAACGTGAGGCATGAAAAAGCTAGTGCTGTCCGCCCTGCTGCTTTCGTCCCCATTCGCTGCTGCGGGAGGCGCCGGGCAACCCCCCGCCAAGACGCTGCAATTGACGGCCCCGGTGGGCACTGCCGTCTCCTACCAGACCACCACCAAAGTCCGCGTGCAACTCGGTGACGTGACCGTGACCGCCCGCCCCGGCGCCGAGATGAACCAGGAAACGCTCGACCAGACGCGCGATGAGATCCGGCAGGGGTTCAGCCAGAGCATGCAGAACATGACCCAGACCTCTACGGGCCAGGCGACCTACCGGGTCACGGGCCGCGACGCGGCGGGCAACGTCACACTGGTCTCCACCACGACCCAGAGCGTGCCGCAGGCGGGCCCCCTGACCATGACCGTGACCACGCGCATCACGCCGCAAGGTCAGGTGAAGATCACAGCGGTTAAGGCCGACAGCTCCGACCCGCAGGTGCGCGCTGTCCTGAGCAAATTCACCCCTGAGCAGTTCAATGCGCTGACTGGCAACAGCGAGTCTGCCGGCTGGCTCTACGGCATCCCGCTGACGCCGGGCCACAGCTCGACCAAGGTCCAGACTGCGGACTTCCAGAAGTACATGGGCGGACTCCTGAGCAGCCTGCCCGGCGCCGAGCAGCTCAACCTGAAAAGTTCGCCGCTGAAGCTGCAAGACACCACCACCTACAACGGCCTGAACCCTCAGGGCCTGTACGCCCTGACCACCACCACATCCCAGGTGGGCTCCTGGCAAGTGTCGCTCGGTCAGCCCGGGTCTGATGGCGCGTTCGAGATGGAAGTGAACAACGTGACCGGCAAGACCTCGCAGCTCTACCGCCGCGACGGCCTGCCCGCGAGCCAGGTCACCAGCATGACCATGCCCATCCGCCTGACCCTGACGGTGGACGACCAAGTGGTCAGCTTCGTCATGAACATGCAGCAGGAAATAACGCTCAAGCAGAAGTAACGCGAAGGGCAGAGGGTGAAGAGTGAAGGGTCACCGCCCTCTGCTCTTTACCCTCTCCCCTTTTCTCTTTATTTCCCGAAGCGCCTGTCCCGGCCCTGAAAGTCGCGCAGCGCCCGCAGGAAGTCCACCCGGCGAAAGCCCGGCCAGTACACGTCGCAGAAGTAGTACTCGGAGTAGACGCTTTGCCACAGCATGAAGCCCGAGAGCCGGATTTCGCCGCTGGTGCGGATGATGAAGTCGGGGTCGGGCTGGTCGGCGGCGTAGAGGTGCGCGCCGATGGCGTCGGGGGTCAGGTTCTCGGCGGCCTGTTCCAGTGTGGCCCCCTGCGCGGCCTGCGTCCGCAGGTAACTTTGCACGGCGTCCACAATTTCCTCGCGCCCGCCGTAGCCCACGGCGATGTTCAGGCGCATCCCCTCGTACCCGGCGGTGCTTTCTTCCAGATTGTTCAGCGCGGCGAGCACCTGCGGGGGAAAGTTGTCGTGCTGCCCGATGGCGCGCACCCGCACCCGATTGGCGTGTATGCGCGGGTCCACCGCCAGTTGCCGGGCTTCGCGCTCCAGCAGGCTCAGGATGTGGGCGAGTTCTGCGGGCTCGCGGCTGCCGTTGTCGGTGCTCAGCACCCAGATGGTCGCCGAGGGAATGCCGAGTTCCAGGCACCACTGCAAGACCTCGTGCGCCTTGTCGGCCCCGAACGAGTGGCCCATTTCGCGCTGCAAACCGGCGGCGCGGGCAAAGCGGCGGTTGCCGTCCAGAATCAGCCCCAGGTGCCGGGGCAATTTGCCGTTCGCCTTGACCTCGCGGGCCAGTTTCTGCTCGTAGCCCCACAGGAGTGCCCCCCGGGTCGCCGTGCGGACGTGCTGGGCGGTGCGGAGGGCGGAGTTCAGGGACGCCATAACGTCAGGGAGTGTAGCGCGGGGCCAGCAAAAGAGCGTCGGACAAAAGGTGGAGAAAGGGGGCGCTCCCTTCACGCTCCCCCCTGTCCTGACCCGTTCACGGCTTGACTCGTCCCCTGGGGCCGCCCTCAGGCTGGGGGCACCTCCGGAGGATGACCGCCCATGACTGACCCTGATCCCCCTCACACGGCCCACCTCACCATCAGCGCTTTTGCCAGCGCCTCACGCCTGAGCGTCAAAGCCCTGCGGCTGTACGACGAACTTGAGCTGCTGCCGCCTGCACGAGTGGATGAAGGCAACGGCTACCGCCTGTACTCTCCCGCGCAACTGCCCGACGCTCGCCTAATTGCCCGCCTGCGTGGACTGGGGCTGCCTCTCGCCGACATTCGCCGGGTGCTGGACGCCCTGCCCGCCCACCGACCAGAGCTTTTGCGCTCGCTCTGGGCGCAGCAACGGGCCGAACATACCCGCCGCGCAGAGCTCGCCCGCCTCATCCTCTGCCAGCTTCAAGGAGAAACCACGATGCCGAACCACGTCGTTCAGACCCGTTCCGTCCCCGCCCAGCCGGTCGCCACCCTCACCCGCCGCGTCGGCGTGGCTGAACTTCCCGCTGCCATCGGCGCTGGCCTCAGCGAGCTTCAGCAGCAGCTTGCCGCGCAGGGAGCACGCCCCACCGCCGCCCCCTTCGTCATCTACCACGGCGAGGTGAATGCCGACAGCGATGGCCCGATTGAGCTCTGCCAGCCCTACGCCGGAGCCTTGCAGCCTGTGAGCGGCCTTATCCTGCGTGAGGAACCGGCGCACCACGAAGCGTTTGTCACGCTCACCAAAGCCGAATTTGCGTTCCCCACCATTCTGAGCGCCTACGACGCTGCCGAAAGCTTTGCCAGGGCGCACGGTCAGAGCGGCCCGCTGCACTGCCGGGAGGTCTACCCGCACGACTGGGACCGCCTGAACGAAGACGACGCGGCGGGCGAGGTGGCCTGGCCCTACACGCCGCGCTGACCCAAACCAAGCAGGCCAGCCGGACTCCTCCGTGCTGGCCGTGCTTTTTGTATCCATCGTCAGCGGTATTTCAGCGCTTCCATCAGCTCGTCCACCATCTCGGCGGCGTCGCCCCGCTCGGCGGCGGTCGCCACATGCGCTTCCAGATGCCCGCGCAGCACCACGTCCGACGCGCCGGAGAGAGCGCCCTGCACGGCGCGAATCTGGCGCAGCACGTCCACGCAGTACACGTCCTTGTCGTCCAGCATCTTGACGATGCTTTCCAGGTGCCCGCGCGCGATGCTCAGGCGGTGGCGGGCGCGTTTGCGGGCGTCTGTGGGCATGCAGAGGTGGTCGGGGGTGGTGGAGCAGTGGTCGTGGTCGGTCATTTCAGCCTCCCGAATTCGTTCATGCGCGCCGTTTCGTTCGCCAGCACGGCTGCGGCTTCTCGCCTGAGCGCTGCCGTCTGACTGCGGCGCTGGCCCAGGCGGGCGAGGGCACGGAGGCGGGCGGACTGTTGGGGGTACTCCGTGAGGAAAAAGGCGTCGAAGCGCGCCAGGAAATCCTGCTCGGTGCCGTTGAGAATGGACACGATGACATCGGTGCTGGACACAGCGTTCGGCGGTTGTAATCGGTCCTTGAGCCGGCGCAGGCGTTCGCTGCTGGCCCGGCGCGCTCGCTGGTCGGCGGCGGCCCAGCGTTTCAGGCGCGGGCTGTGTCCATAGCGGCCCTCGAATTCGTCCAGACCGGCGAGCACGTCTTGCTGCGTGCGCATCTGGTCAAGCCAGGCGAGGTCAAACGCGGTGCCGCGCAGGCTGAGCAAGGCGCGCAACTCAGGCGGGAGAGGCTCGGCGCTGCCGCCAGCCGACCCGGTGCCGGTCAATGTCGTGGCCGCCAGCACAGGGGCGAGGGTCAGCCGCCGCCAGCCTTTCAGGGCGCTCACTTCACCGTCTTGAGCAGCTGACGGTACGTGTTCATCTCCGCCGTCTGCGACCTGATGATGCTCAGCGCCAGTTTCTTGACCTCGCTGCTTCCGCTGCGGCCAGCGGCGAGTTTGCTCATGTCCACCGCGCCCTGGTGGTGGGGCAGCATTTCGGTCAGGAACCAGCGGTCGGTGTTGACGGTGCCGGTCAGGACCATCGGCAGGGTCTGGGGCACGTACACCTTGCCGGTCCACTTGCGCAGCCAGCCGGTCATCAGCGCGATTTCTTGTTGCTGCGCGGCGACAACTTTTTTCGCGGCGGCCCTGACCTGGGCGTTTTTGCCGCTGCTCAGCTCTTGCCCCGCCATGTCGAGCGCCATCTGGTGGTGGTCCATCATGAGTTGCGCGAACTTGATGTCGAAGGCGCGGCCCCTGAGCGGCCCCAGCGCAGACACCATCTGCTTGCTCATGGCAGGCATGGACACGCCGGTGCTGACGCTGCCCACGCTGTGCCCGGCGTGCCCCGTCTGCGCCTGCGCCACCGCGCCGAGCAATACCAGGGCGGCCAGCGCTCGTTTCACTGCCCGGCCACCTCGGCGCCGTAGCCCTCTTCCTTCACGGCGGCAATCAGCGCCTGCGCGTCGGCGTCGCCCTGCACGGTGGCCTTGCCGCCTTCCAGCGACACCTGTACGCCCTCCACCCCCGGCACGGCCTTCAGGGCGCCTTCCACAGCCTTCACGCAGTGCCCGCAGCTCATACCCGTCACGTTCAGTTCGGTTTGCATGGAAAAAGGGTAGACCCAGCGGGGGGGGATGTCAAGGGAGCAGAGAGCGAAGGTCGGGAATTAGGCGACGGAAAACGGGCACTCTCTGTCTTTTTCTCTCGGACCTCTGCAACCATCCCCCCGGAGAGGGTATACTCCCTTCCATGAAGACCCTCGACCTCGACATCTCAGGAATGACCTGTGCGGCCTGCGTGGGGCGGGTGGAGCGCGGGCTCAGGAAGGTGGAGGGCGTGCAGGAAGCCCACGTCAACCTGGCGACCGAGCGGGCCAGCGTGACCTACGACCCAGCTTTAACGAACGCCGCCGCGCTGGTGCAAAAGGTCGTGGACACCGGCTACGACGCGCCTACCGCCGAACTGTCGTTTCCGGTGGCGGGCATGACCTGCGCGGCTTGCGTGGGCCGGGTGGAGCGGGCGCTGAACAAGACGGACGGCGTGCTGGACGCCTCGGTGAATCTGGCGACCGAGCGGGCCAGCGTGCGCTACCTGCCTGCCAGCGTCAGCCCCGCCGAACTGAAAAGCGCTGTGGTGAACGCGGGCTACGACGTGCCGGAGGAACAGACGCAGGCCGCCTCTCGCCTAGAACTGGAACGGGCGCGCAAGGCCGAGGAACTTGCCGGGCTGCGGCGCTCGCTGACCTTCTCGGCGGTGTTCAGCGTGCCGCTGCTGCTCCTCAGCATGGTCCCGATGCTCTACCCGCTGCTGCACCACTGGCTGCTGGGCACGCTGGGCGAGCGCGCCATGAACGTGCTGATGTTGCTGCTGGCCGCGCCGGTGCAGTTCGGCCCCGGCCTGCGCTTTTACCGCACGGGGTGGGCCGCCCTGCGTCACCGCAGCCCCGACATGAACACGCTGGTGATGCTGGGCACGTCCGCCGCCTTTTTCTACAGCCTCGCGGTGACGCTGTGGCCGCAGCTCTTCCCGGCAGGCAGCCGCCACGTCTACTTTGAAGCGTCGGCGGTGGTCATCACACTGATTTTGCTGGGCAAATACTTCGAGGCGCTCGCCAAAGGCCGCAGCAGTGAAGCCATGCGGACGCTGTTGCAACTGCAACCACAAAGCGCGCGGGTGCAGCGCGGCACGGAGGTCGTGGAGGTGCCGGTGGACGGCGTGCGGGTAGGCGACACCGTGCTGGTGCGCTCCGGCGAGCGGCTGCCGGTGGACGGCGAGGTGCTGAGCGGCGAGAGTTACGTGGACGAGTCCATGCTGACCGGCGAAAGCGTGCCCGTCCACAAGGCGGCGGGCGCGAAAGTCACCGGCGGCACGGTCAACGGCACCGGCTCGCTGACCTTCCGGGCGACGGGGGTGGGCGCCGACACCGCCCTGGCGCGGATTATCCGGCTGGTGGAGGACGCGCAGGCGAGCCGTCCGCCGATTCAGGGCCTTGCCGACCGGGTGGTGGCGCAGTTCGTGCCGCTGGTGCTGGCAATTGCGCTCGTCACTTTCCTGGCGTGGCTGTACGTGGGCGGGCCGTCGGCGCTGTCGAACGCGCTGATTCACACCGTCGCCGTCCTCATCATCGCCTGCCCGTGCGCGATGGGCCTCGCCACGCCGGTCTCTATCATGGTGGGCTCGGGCCGCGCCGCGCAGCTCGGCGTGCTGTTTCGCAGCGGGGCCGCGCTGGAAGGCCTGGGCGAAGCGCAGACGGTGGCGCTCGACAAGACCGGGACCGTGACGCGGGGCGTGATGGAAGTGACGGACGTGGTCGTGGATGGGAGATGGGTGATGGGTGATGGGGAACTGCTGAGACTCGCCGCCATTGCCGAGGGACCGTCCGAGCATCCGCTGGCCCGGGCGATTGAGCGGGCCGCCACTCTTTCACCCTCGCCCCTTGCGGGAGAGGGCCTGGCGCAGCCAGGGGTGAGGGGGCGTGTGACCAACGAACCCGCCCCATCCCCCACGCTCCCTCAACCCTCCTCGTTCCAGGCTCTTCCCGGCTACGGCCTGCGCGCCGAGGTGGACGGTCGGCGGGTAGAAATCGGCGCCGCCCGCTTCATGGCGCAGCTCGGCCTGCCGCTGGGCGAACTGGGGGCAAAGGCCGACGAACTCGCCGCCCGCGCCCGTACGCCGGTCTTCGCGGCGGTGGACGGTCAACTCGCCGGATTGCTGGGCGTGGCCGACCCCATCCGTGAAGGCAGCGCCGAGGCCATTCGCACCCTCACGGCGCAGGGGCTGGACGTGGCAATGGTGACGGGCGACGCACGGGCGACCGCCGAAGCGGTGGCGCGTGAAGCCGGTGTCAACCGCGTGCTGGCCGAGGTATTGCCCGAAGGCAAGGCGCAGGCGGTGGCCGAACTCCAGCAGTGCGGTCAGCGGGTGGCCTTCGTGGGCGACGGCATCAACGACGCGCCCGCCCTCGCCGGGGCCGACGTGGGCGTGGCCATCGGCACTGGGACCGACGTGGCCGTGGAAACTGCCGACGTGATCCTGTTGGGCGGCGACCTGCGCAGCGTGCCGAACGCGGTGGCGCTCAGCCGCGCCGTGATTCGCAACATCAAGCTCAACCTGTTCTGGGCCTTCGCCTACAACGTGCTGCTGATTCCGGTGGCGGCGGGAGTCCTTGCACCCTGGGGCCTGGGCCTCTCGCCGGTGCTGGCCGCCGCCGCAATGGGCTTGAGCAGCGTCTTTGTGATGAGCAACGCCCTGCGGCTACGTGGGTTTACGCCGCCCCTGTCTGTCAAAGGCTAACCAAAAAAGCTCCCCTGTGACGGGGAGTTTCTTTTGCCCGCAGTTCAGCCCTCGTCCTGAAAAATGTCCTCAATTCTGAGCCCGAACAGCCGCGCCAGTTTGAAGGCCAGCGGCAACGAGGGGTCGTATTTTCCCGTCTCCAGCGCGTTGATGGTCTGGCGCGACACGTCCAGTTTGTCGGCAAGGTCGGCCTGGGTCAGGTTGTGTTCGGCCCGCAAGACCTTGATGCGGTTTTTCATTCCTGTGACTCGCGGCGTTGCATCACATTTTGGGCAATACCCATGACCGCAAAACTCAGCAGAAAAAGCACCATGAGCAGCAGCGGTGAAACAGCTTCAGCGGGACTGATGGACGCCGCCATTCCAGTCACAAACACACTCACCATCAGAAAGATGAAAGCCACCGCTATCGCCTGCAGCATCAACGAGCGTTCATATTCATCCATCAGACCGTACATTTTGACATTGCGAACCGTATTAATGACACTACTGAGCAAGACGAACAGAACGAAATAGGGGTTGACCTCGCCCCTTGGTCCCAGAAACAGCGAAGCAAAAAGCGCTGCCGTGTTGATAAAGCCCAGCCAAGTGAGGGGGCGCAATTTAGCTTCAAACTGGCGCATACGCTGACTGTTCATGCGTGGCGACCCGCAGCCCACAGCTGCACGCAGAAGGCCAGCACAATCAGCACGAACAACGCTTGAGTGAACGCGCCCGCCTGAGGGTGGTTGGCAGCTATGCCCATCAGCAGAACGGCTATGGCATTGGTGGGAAGAAGGGCCAGGCTCAGTTTTTTGTCGGTCGTCATGTCTATTCCCCTTGTCTTGAAGTCATGTTTGCTTGACATCAAGAGTAAGGGAGGCATTGCTTTATGTCAAGCATTCTTGTCATCAGGTCAAGGGAAGGTGACATGCAGAACTTCAGCTGGGGCACCAGCGCAGCCACCACGGGGCGGCGATGCTCACGGGCCTGATTTTGGAAGAAGCGGTCTTCCACCCTGGCTGGTAGGTCACCCGGTCGGTGTGCCACTCGGCCCAGCCGTGCCATTCAGGGCCGGGCCAGTATTCCGTTTTCGTTTTCAGGACGGGAAAGTGGCGGCAGCGCAGTTCCAGAGCTCCCCCGGCAAGACTGACATTGCTGAATGCCCCTTCCCAGCGCTGCATCCCCCGCAGTTCCGTTCCTGCCCAGCGCGTCCCTGCCGGCCCCGGCCAGGGCAAATGAGCGAGCGTATCGGTGTGGCGCGGCCAGAAAAAGGCGGTCAGCAGCAGAAAAATCGCGCCGAGCCACAGGTGGTCTTTAGGCCGCATCATTCCAGCGTAGCCGCCAAAAGCTGAAGAGGCGTCCTCCAAAAGAAAACCCCCACATCTGGGGGAGCCTCTCTCAATTTCAATGTCTATGCGGGCGTCAGCGCCGCCAGCATCGCAAAGGTGATGACCGCCGCCGCGACCAGCGCCACCGCCACGAACCACGCGGGCGCCCGGCCTCCGTTTTCCGCGTTGGCCGCGCTCCAGCCCAGGCGCAGGTTGACGAGGGCGAACATCAGCAAAAAGGCGTCGAGGGCGTCCACCTGGCGGCCCCCGCCGAGGTCGAGCGGATAGGCCACCAGTCGCGTCAGGCCCGCCAGAGCAAGCGCGATCAGCAGGTGCAGCGCGGAAGTGGGCACCGCTCAGCCCAGTTCGTGGTATTGCCCACGAAAATAGAGCAGCGGGTCGTCGTCGGTGTAGCGGCTGTACTCGACAAAGCCCATATAGAGCGTGTGGTCGCCCGCCGCGATGACCTGCTCCTTGCGGCACACGAGCTGCGCGATGGTGCCGCCGAGCAAGGGCACCGACTCGTGCATGAACCAAGGCACGCTTTCCTCGGGACCGGGCCGCCCGGCGAAGTGGTCGCTGAGATGCCGCTGATTGGCCCCCAGGACGTTGACGCCGAAGTGCGTGACTTCGGGCTCCGCCAGCAGCCCGTGCATGTGCGCCCGCCGGTCCACGCTGACCAGCACGAGCGGCGGCGTCAGGCTGACCGACACGAAGGCGCTGGCGGTCATGCCCCGGCGCTGCTCGCCGTCCTGCGCGGTGATGATGGTCACGCCGCTGGCGAAGCGGCCCAGGGTCTGCCGGAATTCGAGGGGCGTGATGCCGCTGTGGGCGTCCGCGTCGGGGCTGTGGGTCATGCCGGGCAGTTTACCGCCCGGGCCGCGCCGCTTTCCGGGCCGCGCCAATGGCCGGGTCAAGCTGTAGCCCGATCAACCTGTGGCTGAGTCAACCTGTAACCGGGTCCAGCCCGTAAATCTCCAGAAACCGCCGGATGCGCGCTTCCAGCGTGGGCAGTGGCGCCACCTCGCCGCACACCCAGTCGGGCGCGTAGCTGCGGCAGACCGCCGGGCGCTCCAGATAGATGCCGCACAGACACGCTCCCTGCGTGTTTTCCGCTCCCAGAAAGCGGCACGGCACCCCCAACGGCTTGCCCAGCGCGTGAATATCGGGCGCCGAGCAACACGCCCCGCACGCCGTACAGTCGCGGCGCAGCGCAGAGCGGGCGGGAAAGTCTGGAGGCGGCTCAAAGAGGTCAGACATAAGAAAGAAGCAGAGGGCGGAGGAAGCCACCCGGCCCCTCCACCCTACCTGCCCCGCGCTCAGCGCAGCGCGAGAATCGCCGCAATCAGGGCGTCGTTTTCAGCGGGCGTGCCTACCGCGATGCGCAGGCAGCCGTCCAGTCCACGCAGTTTGTCCTGGCGGCGGCAGACGATGCCGTGCTCCAGCAGGTGCCGGTAGGCGGCGTCGGCGTCGGGCGTCTTCAGCAGAAAAAAGTTCGTATTGCTCGGGAAGATGGTGCAGGTGGGGTGGCCCTGCACCGCCGCGTAAATCCGCCCACGCTCGGCAATCGCCTCGGCCACCCGCTCGCGCATGTACTCGGGGTGTTCGAGCGCGGTTTCGATGACGGCCTGCGTCAAAAAGTTAATGGTGAAGGCCGACACCAGCTTTTGCAGGTGCCCGGCGAGTTCGGGGTTGGTCAGCAGGTACCCGGCCCGCACGCCTGCCAGCCCCCAGGCCTTGGAAAAGGTCCGCAGGGAGAGGACGTGCTTGCCCGCCCGCACCAGCTCGCGGTAATCGGTGCCCGCGTACTGGGAGTACGCCTCGTCGATCACCGTCACCCAGCCGAGGCGGTCGGCAACTTCTACCACCCGACGCACGTCCTCCGGGCGGTCGCTGTGGCCGGTCGGCGCGTGGGGCTGCGTTACGTAGAACACGCCCGGCGCGTGGGCGGCGAGGGCCTGCAAGGTCGCCTCCACCGGCAGCGAGAAGTCGGGGTTCAGCGGCGTCAGCACCAGTTCGGCGCCCAGCATCGCGGCTTCGAGGGTATAGACGCTGAATGTGGGGTCGGTGGTCAGCACCGTCTGCCCGATGCCACCGAGTTCGGTCAGAATCTTGATGAGGACGTTGCTGCCCGGCGTAATCACCACGCCTGCCGCGTCCCAGCCCTCGTAGCCGGCAATGGCGGCGCGCAGCGTGTCGGCGTGCAGGTCGGGATAGCGGTTCCAGGGGTGGGCGAGCATCCGCTCGGCGGCCTTTTGCTTGAGCTCGGGCGGAAAATCGTAGGGATTCTCGTTCTGGTCGAGCTTGTACGGCACGTCGATGGGCGTAAACGGATAGGCCGGAATGTCGCGCACGGCCTGACGCACGCCGGAGGGGCCGGGTGCGGGGGGAGGCGTCTGGGTCATGCAGGAGTTGTATCACCCGGCAGCCGGACGCGCCGCTTCCCCCTCCCCTTCTCAGACGGATTTCGTCCACTTCCCCCACATCCGGGACAGCGCCGGATGCGGGTCCATTTCCCGAAACCCGTTTTTGCTGCTTCTCACTCCGTTCGGATTGAATCCCAAAACCGGGGGATTTGGTCGCAGTTCGTCTCACTCCCCTCGACCGGCCCCCCTCTACCCGTAGGGCGCAGCCGCTAAACTGCGCGGCGGACACCTTTCATTGTTCATCCACGTGCGAGGTGTTCACCCCTGGAACACTCCGGGCGCGGCGCGCGCCTCCCCAGGCCCGCCGAGTGCCCTGAAGCTGTCCGAAAGGAGCCAAGACAGAACATGCCCACGTTGTATGTGATTCTGAGCCTCCTGCTCGGACTGATCGGTGGGGTTCTCGTGCAGCGGGCGATCGGAAGTCGGCAACAGGCCGTCACCGATGACCGCCTTCAGCGCGAGGCCCAAGCAGAAGCGCAGCAGATCCGTGCCGAGGCCCAGCGCCACGCACGGGAGCTGCACGAAGCCGCCGAGCAGGACCGGCAAGACGCCATCAGCAAGACGCAAGACGCGGCCCGGCGCGTGCAAGACGCCGAGCGCCGCCTTCAGGACGCCGACCAGCGCAGCCAGGACGCCGAGCGGCGCTGGCAAGACGCCGCCGAGCGTGACACCCTGGCCGCCGCCCACGAAGCCCGGCTCGACGAGCAGCGTGAGCAGGTCCGCGCCCTGCGCGCGCAACTCGAGGCCGAGCGCGAGCAGGCCAAGGCCGACGCCGCGCAGCAGCGCGAGGCCCTGAGCACCGACCGCCAGGAAACCCGGCGCGAACGCGAGGACCTGGGCCGCGAAATCGAGAGGCTCGGGCGCCGCACCGAGCAGCTCGACGCCCGCAGCGACAAACTCGACGCCCTCGAGGAGCGGCTCGAAGGCGGCTGGCGCGAGGTGCAGCGCCAGGAGCAGGAGGTCGCCGAGCGGCTGCGGCAGGCCGACCTCAAACTCTACGAGGTGGCCGGCCTGACCCCCGAAGTGGCCCGCGAGCAGATTCTGGGCCGCCTGAACGCCGAACTCGAGGAAGAAAAGGCCATCCGCGTCAAGGCGATGACCGAGAAGGCGGGGGCCGAGGCCCGGCGCAGCGCCCGCTCGATCATCGCCCAGGCGATTCAGCGCAGCGCCTCGGAAACGAGCGCCCAGCTCTCGGTCAGCGTGGTCCCGATTCCCAGCGACGCCATGAAAGGCCGCCTCATCGGGCGCGAGGGCCGCAACATCCGCGCCTTCGAGTCGCTGACCGGGGTGGACCTGATTATCGACGACACCCCCGAAGCCGTGATTCTCAGCAGCTTCAACCCGTTGCGCCGCGAGGTCGCCCGGCACGTCCTTGACGCGCTGGTAGCCGACGGACGGATTCACCCCACCCGCATCGAGGAAATGGTGCACAAAGCGCAGGACGACATGAAGACCTTCATCCACCAGCAGGGCGAGGAAGCGGCCATCGAAGCGGGCGTGGTGGGCCTCAAGCCGGGGCTGGTGCAACTGCTCGGGCGGATGTATTTCCGCACCAGCTACAGCCAGAACGTGCTCAAGCACTCGGTGCAGGTCGCGCACCTCACCGGCATCATGGCCGACGAACTCGGTCTCGACGCCGCGCTCGCCCGCCGCGCCGGGCTGATGCACGACGTGGGCAAGAGCATCGACCGCGAAATCGAAGGCACCCACGTCGAAATCGGCATCAACCTCGCCCGGCGCTTCGGTGAGCCCGCCGAGGTCATCGACGCCATCGCGCACCACCATGACCCCGAAAACGGCGAAACGCTGTACTCGGTGCTGGTGGCCGCCGCCGACGCCATCAGCGCGGCCCGGCCCGGCGCGCGGCGCGAGGCGCTCGAGTCCTACGTGCGCCGCCTCGAGCAGCTCGAGCAGATCGCGGTCGCCTTTCCCGGCGTGCAGCAGGCCTACGCCATTCAGGCCGGGCGCGAGGTGCGCGTCATCGTGCAGCCCGAGAAAGTCACCGACGCCCAGGCCACGCTGCTCGCCCGTGACATCGCGGGCCGGGTCGAGCAGGACATGGAATACCCCGGTCAGGTGCAGGTGACGGTGGTGCGCGAGAGCCGGGCGGTGGGGGTCGCCCGCTAAAGCAGGCCCCTCTCCACACGCTGTCCCCCTCCCCACCCGGAGGGGGCTTTTCGTGGGCCGTCGGGGGGGGGTTGCCCCCACCCGTTGCCCCTGCCGGCCCTTTTCCCTTGCCCCGCTCGGCGCTACCATGTTGAACGCTGCGTGAGCGCGGCCCCTGCAAGGAGGTGAGGAAAGCCGTGAATCAGGACCATCTGGACAGCGAACCCCCCAGTCACACGTCGCCCCACCCCCCCAAGGAGGCCCCATGCCCCACACCCATCTGAACGCGGGAGGCGGCCCGTGCTGACCTACTACCGCTCCATCGGCGGCAAACTGACCGTCACCGACCACTACATGGACGGCTGCTGGATCGACGCTGCCGCCCCCACCACTGAGGAACTTGCCCGCGTGAGCCGCGAAACGGGCCTGGAACTCGACTATCTCAAGTATCCGCTCGACCCCGACGAACGCTCGCGCTTCGAGCGCGAAGACGGGCAACTGCTGATCATCATGCAGACGAGCTACCGCCTCGCTGAAGACAGCGACATTCCCTACGACACGGTGCCGCTGGGGATTTTGCACACCGACCACTGCCTTGTCACGGTCTGCTCGCTCGAAGAAAACCCGGTCGTCAAGGACGTGGTGAGCGGGCTGGTGCGCCGGGTCAGCACGGTCAAGAAAAACCGCCTGACGTTGCAACTGTTTCTCCGCAACGCCCAGCGGTTTCTGATCGACGTGCGCCAGATCAACAAACGGGTGGACGCCATCGAAGACAAGATGGAAAACGCCACCCGCAACCGCGAACTGCTCGACCTGCTCAAGCTCGAAAAGAGTCTGGTGTACTTCATCACCGGCCTCAAGGCCAACGAGGCGATGATGGAACGGGTCAAGCGCGACCGCATCTTCGAGATGTACGAGGAAGACTCCGAGCTGCTCGACGACGTGCTGATCGAGAACTTGCAGGCCATCGAAATGGCGTCTATCGCCAGCAACATCTTGACCAGCATGGCCGGGGCCTTTGCCAGCGTCATCAACAACAACGTCAACCAGGTGGTCAAAGTGCTGACCGTGACGACCATTCTGGTGGCGATTCCGACCCTCGTGAGCGGCTTTTTCGGCATGAACGTGGAGGGCTTGCCCTTCAGCGACAGTCCCTACGGTTTCTGGCTGGTCATGACGGTGGCGATGGGCATCGCGTCGCTGCTCGCCTTTCTCTTTTACCGCTGGAAAGTGTTTTAGCCCGCTGCTGATACACTCGCGCCCAGGCCCTGGAGAAGAAACTCTGGCCCAGGAGGTCATATGAACATTGCTCAGGACAAGGTTGTAGAACTCGATTACCAGCTCACCGTGCGCGGCGAAGTCCTCGACCACAGCGAACCCGGCGAGCCGCTGACCTACCTGCACGGCCACGGTCTGATTATTCCGGGCCTGGAACGCGCCCTGGACGGCAAGCAGCCCGGCGACGACTTTGAAGTCATCGTGCCCCCCGAAGACGGCTACGGCGAGCGCAACGACGAAGCCATCGAGGAACTCGACCGCGCCGACTTCGACGACGACGTGGAAGAAGGCGAAACCTACTACATGCAGGCCGCCGACGGCACGCCCTACCCCTTTACCGTCGTGTCGGTTAATGGCGACAAGGTCCGCGCCGACTTCAACCCCCCGCTGGCCGGGGAAACGCTGCACTTCAAGGTCAAGGTGCTCGCCGTGCGCGACGCCACCGCGCAGGAGCTCGAGCAGGGCTACGCCGGCGAAGAAGGCGAAGACGGGCAGTAAGCCACGACACCCGAGGAAAGCCCGTTGCCGAGGAAGGTGACGGGTTTTTTCATTGCCTTACCGCTTGATGGGCCGCGTTCCCAACCCTTTCAGCACTGGCTTTTGCGTAACCGGCCCATGCCAGTCGAACCGCGCGACAAAGACGCCGCACCGAAAGGCTGAGGCAGCAACCTGGGGTGGGTAGATGGTGGATGGCCCGGCCTTCACCGCGCCCGCTATCCTCTCTCCATGCCAGCCCTGCGCCCCGATATCGACCCCGACGGCCTGCTCGAATACTCGGTGGTCTACACCGACCGCTCGCTCAACCACATGTCCCAGGTGTTCCAGGGGGTCATGCGCGACCTCTCGGCGGACCTGAAAGCGGTGTACCACGCCCACGCCGTCGCCATCATCCCAGGCTCCGGCACCTCGGCGATGGAAGCGGTGGTGGACCAGCTCGCCCAGGGGCAGCACTGCCTGGTCATCCGCAACGGCTGGTTCAGCTACCGCTGGTCGCAAATCGTGGAGATGAGCCACCTGCCGAAGTCGGTCACGGTGCTCAAGGCCCAGGCGCAAGAGGAAGGCAAGGCCCCGCAGTTTGCGCCTTTCCCCATCGAAGAAGCCACTGCCACCATCCGCCGCGAGCGCCCCGCGCTGGTGTTCGCGCCGCACGTGGAAACTTCGGCGGGCATCATCCTGCCCGAGGACTACATCAAGGCGCTGGCCGAGGCCACCCACGAGGTCGGCGGGCTGCTCGTCATCGACTGCATCGCCTCGGGCTGCGTGTGGCTGGATATGCACTCACTCGGCATCGACGTGCTGATTTCCGCGCCGCAAAAAGGCTGGAGCAGCACGCCCTGCGCCGGGCTGGTCATGTTGAGCGAGGCCGCCGCCGCCCGCGTGGAGGCCACCAACTCGGTGAGCTTCACCCTCGACCTGAAAAAGTGGCGCAGCATCATGAAAAGCTATGAGGACGGCGGCTTCGCCTATCACGCGACCCTGCCCACCGATGGGCTGCGGCAATTCCGCGACACCGTGCAGGAAGTAAAGGCGTTTGGCTTTCAGAAAGCGCAGGACGCCCAATGGGAACTCGGCCTGCGGGTGCGCGGCCTGCTCGCGGAAGCGGGCTTTCGCAGCGTGGCGGCTCCCGGCTTCGAGGCGCCCGGCGTGGTGGTCAGCTACACCGACCAGGACGACATCCAGAGCGGCAAGGCTTTCCGTGAGGCCGGGCTGCAAATCGCGTCCGGCGTGCCGCTTCAGGTGGACGAGCCCGCCGGCTTCAAGACCTTCCGCATCGGGCTGTTCGGCCTCGACAAGTTGCAGGACGTCTCCGGCGCGGCGGAGCGCTTCGGGGCCGCGCTGCGTCAGGTCTGCGCCGTGAGCCGTTGAGCGAGGACCGGGCACCCACCCTCGGCGACCTCGCCGACTGGCTGAGTGCCGCGCTGGGGGAGCGGCGTCCTGTACTCCGTCCTAGCAGCGGTCCCATTCATACCCTGGCGCTGGCCCTGGAACCTCATGATGTGCCGCCTGAACTGAGCGCCGACGCGCTGTTTCTCCACCGTTCACGCGGCGTCGGCGAGCGCTGGCCGGGCATCGGCATCGGCCTCCTGGCGGTCCACGACGGCTTCGACCGCCACCTGACCACCGGGCCAAATCTGAGGCTAGCCGCAAAGCTCGGTTGGCAGGACGTGCAGCTCGTCGAGTGGGAGCGGGCGAGCGGACTGCTGGCGACGCCGCCCGAAACGACCTGGGACGCCCTGCACGCCGCGCTGCGGGCCGAACTCGGCGGGGAGGACGCGGCCCTTGCTCCTGAGTCGGCTGCGCGGCCCCGCGTGGCGCTGATGAACGCCATGCGGCCCGAGCTGTTGCAGCGGGCAGCGGCGCAGGGCGTCAGCGTCTACCTCACCGGGCAACTGCGGCCCTCGGCGGTGAAGGCGGCACAGGCGCTCGGCCTCGGCGTCGTGGCGCTCGGTCATCGCCGCAGTGAGTTGTGGGGCCTGCGGCAACTGGCGCGTGAGCTGGAAGCTGCTTTTCCGGGGGTGCGAACCCAGGTGCTCGGCCAGCGCTGAGGCCGCGTCAGGACCCGGTGAGGCGGCGCGCGCTACCCTGCCTCCCCTATGCCGCCCACCCTGTTTTTGCTCGTCGGTCTGCCGGGCGCCGGAAAAACGACCCTCGCCCGCCAACTTGAGCGCGAGCACGCCGCTCTGCGGCTCACCCCCGACGACTGGATGAAACCGCTGTTCGGCGCGGGGGACATGGATGGCAAACGCGCGGTCCTCGAACACGACCTGCTCTGGAGCGTGGCCGAGCGCGTGCTGAGCCTGGGCGTCAACGTCGTTCTCGATTACGGCCTGTGGTCCCCGGACGAGCGCGAACTGTACCGGAACCGCGCTCATGCTCTGGGCGCCCGTGCCGAGCTGCACGTCCTCGACCTGCCCGTCGAGCAGCTCTGGCAGCGGCTCGAAGCCCGCAACGCACTGGCACCGCACCACCCGCAGACCTTCGTGGTGTCGCGTGAGGAACTGCTCGAATGGAACGGCTGGTTTCAGCGTCCCTCAGCCGCCGAGCTTGCCCGTTTCGACCACGCGGAGGTGCGGCACACGGCAGAGGAATACGCGCTCTGAAAGGCAGTTAGGTCAATCCCAGGACCGCGCATCTATCGCGTCTGCCACGTCGTCGGCCATCTTCAGTGTCCGCACGATGACCGGCACCGCCAGCGCCAGCATATTTTTCTCGATACCGCGCGCCCGCTGCGCTTCCCGCACGTCCTGCACGGTCTGCGCGACCACCGGAATAAAGCGCAGGGTGAGCGACACGGCGAGGCTCACCCGCGCCGGATTGACCCCCAGCCGGGCCAGCGGCAGGGCGGCCCGTTCCAGTCCGGCCAGCAGCGCCGAAGTGCGCGTGGTGAGCGTGACCAGCGAGGCGAGCAGAATCATCACCCCGAAGCGCAGGGCGGTGACGACAGCGGTTTCCCAGTTCGTCAGCAGCCCCTGCACGACCAGAAAAAACAGCAGCAGCCCCAGCGCAGGCCGCAGTTGCGCCCAGGTGGTGCGCCACCCCAGACGCGCGACGGCGTAGAGCGCCAGCGTCAGCCCCAGCAGCGCCAGCAGGGGACGCCAGTCATGCAGCATAAACACCAGCACGCCGCACAGCAGCAGCCCCAGCAGCTTGACGCCCGGCGCGGCGCGGTGCAGCGGCGAGTCGCGGGGGACATAAAGACCCAGCGTCATGCGGCTTCCGGTGAGCGGTTCAGGGCCACGTCATCCGCTCCCGGTAGACCCGCAGCGCCTCGGCGGGCGGCGCGTCGGCGATGAGTTCTCCGGCCTCGAACACCAGCACCCGCTCGAAGTCGCGCAGCAAGTCCAGGTCGTGCGTCACCACAATCGCCGTCTGCGGCAACTCGCGGATGGCCGCCGCCACCCGGTTGCGGTTGCGCAGGTCGAGCAAGGTGGTCGGCTCGTCGAACACGACGTACTCGGGCCGCATCACCAGCACGCCCGAAATGGCGAGCAGTTGCTTTTGCCCCCCGCTGAGCAGGTGCGAGGGGTGCTGACGGTATTCCCCCAGGTCGTAGCGTTCCAGCACCTCACCGATGCGGGCTTCCACCTCGGCAGGCGGCAATTTCAGGTTTTTCAGCCCGAAGGCGAGGTCTTCTTCGACCACCGGAAACACGATTTGATGGTCGGGGTTCTGAAAGACGAAGCCGACCTTGCGGCGCACACCTTTAGGGTCTTGCCGGGTGTCGAGCCCATCCACCAGCACCTGCCCGGCGGCAGGCAGCAGCAGCGCATTGAGCAGCCGCGCAAAGGTGCTTTTGCCGCTGCCGTTGCTGCCCACCACGCCTATTCGCCGCTCGCGTAGGGTCAGACTGAGGGGCCGCAGCACGGGCCGCTCGTCGTAGTGGTGCGAAACATGGCGAAGTTCGATCATGCGGGTCCGCTCACCGCGCCGGCTGCACCGCCGGACGCACCCGGATGATGGGATAGCTGCGCTTGACCGTCACCGCCACCAGCGCGGCCAGCACCGACTTGAGCAGGTCACCCGGCAAAAAGGGACCGGCGGCGATGGTGGCTTTGAGGTAACTCATGGGTGCGGAGTAGCTCAGCCAGGCGTTGCCGATGCCGTACATGATGACCACGCTGCTCACGAAGATGATGGCGAAGGCGAGGGCGAAGTTGAGCCGCGCCCAGTTCCGCTCGACGAGCAGGCCAATCACGAAGGCGGCGATGGGCCACGAAATCAGAAAGCCCGCTGTCGGCCCGGCGAACGCGCTGATGCCCCCGCGCCCGCCGACCAGCAGCGGCAGCCCGGCGGCGACCAGCACCAGAAACAGCACCATGCTCAGTGCCCCGCGCCGCGCCCCCAGCACCGCGCCTGCCAGCATCGGCCCCAGTGCCTGCGCCGAAATCGGCACCCCGGTGGCGAGCGTGATGGGCGGAACCACCGCCAGCGCCGCCATTATCGCGGCAAAGAGCGCGATGTACACGATGTCTTTGGTAGTCATGGCAGATGGGTTGTGGGGAGTCACGCGCGGCATTGTGACACGCCCGCCCTCGTTCAGTAAATGCGTGGAGTGACTGAACGAGAATGGCACAATCTCGGAAAGGCTCTGGCACGCCACTGCCTGCACAGCCCGCGCCCGTTGAACCGAGTTCAGTACCCCCGGCGTGACGTGAGCAGACGTACCCGCGTGCAGGAGGCCAATGGGCGTTAGATTGGCGTTACCCCAAGTCGTTTCTCAATTTGTCTTTTGACTTTCCCGTTCCCGGAGGTGTTCCATGACCCATCCCAACGACCACATTGACGCGATGCTGCACGAAACGCGCGTCATCCACCCCAGCGCCGAATTTCAGGCCGGGACGCGGGTCAGCCGCGCAGAGTACGAGCGCCGCTACCGCCAGAGCCTCGACCAGCCCGACGACTTCTGGTCAGAGGTGGCCCATGACCTCCACTGGATGAAGGACTGGGACCGGGTGCTCGACTGGCAGGAGCCGCACGCGCAGTGGTTCGTGGGGGGGCAGACGAACATCGCCTACAACGCGCTCGACCGCAACGTGCAGCGCGGCCTCGGCGACAAGCGGGCCATCATCTGGGAAGGCGAGGACGGCGAGGTGCGGACCTACACCTACGCCGAACTGCTGCGCGAGGTTTGCAAGGCGGCGAACGCCCTGGAAGAACTCGGCGTGGTGGCCGGCGACCGAGTGACCCTCTACATGCCCCTGATTCCCGAGGCCGCCATCGCCATGCTCGCCTGCGCCCGCATCGGCGCGGTGCATTCCATCGTGTTCGGCGGCTTCTCGGTCTCGGCGCTGGCCGACCGCATCAACAACGCGCAGAGCAAGCTGCTCATCACCGCCGACGCCGGCTATCGCCGGGGCAAGCCGGTCACGCTCAAAATCAACGCCGACGAGGCGGCCAAGCTCGCCCCCTGCCTGGAACACGTCCTGGTGGTCAAGCGCGCCGGCATTCCGCTGGAGTGGTGGACCGAAGGCCGCGACCTGTGGTGGCACGACGTAGTGGACCGCCAGAGCGATCAGCACGAGGCCACCGCGCTCGACAGCGAGCACCCACTGTTCATCCTCTACACCTCCGGCAGCACCGGCGCCCCCAAAGGCGTGCAGCACACGACCGGCGGCTACATGGTGGGCACTTACCTCACCACCCAGACGGTCTTCGACCTGCGTGACGACGACATTTACTGGTGCACCGCCGACATCGGCTGGATTACCGGCCACAGCTACAGCGTGTACGGCCCGCTGCTCAACGGCGCGACGGTGGTGATGTATGAGGGCGCTCCCAACCAGCCCGACTGGGGCCGCTTCTGGGACATCGTGCAAAAGCACCGGGTCACCATCCTGTACACCGCGCCGACCGCCATTCGCTCCTTTATGCAGCACGGCGACGAGATTCCGGGCCGCTACGACCTCGCCAGTTTGCGCCTGCTGGGGTCGGTGGGCGAACCCATCAACCCCGAGGCGTGGATGTGGTACTACCGCGTCATCGGCGGCGAGCGCTGCCCGGTCGTGGACACCTGGTGGCAGACCGAAACCGGCTCCATCATGCTGACCACACTGCCGGGCGCCTTTCCCAGCAAGCCGGGCAGCGCGGGGCTGCCGATGTTCGGCGTGGAGCCCGCGCTGATGACCCGTGACGGCGAAGAGATCGGCGACGACGACGGCGGCCTGCTCGTCATCAAGCGGCCCTGGCCCTCCATGCTCCGCACGGTCTACGGCGACGACGAACGCTACCGCAAGAGCTACTGGGGCGAGATTCCGCACGTGTACTTCGCTGGCGACGGCGCCCGCCGCGACCACGACGGGTACTACACGATTGTCGGGCGGGTCGATGACGTGCTCAACGTCTCCGGACACCGACTGGGCACCATGGAAATCGAATCGGCGCTGGTGGCGCACCCTGACGTGTCCGAAGCCGCAGTTGTCGGCAGACCCGACCCAGTGAAGGGGGAGAGTGTGGTGGCCTACGTGCTGCTGCAAGACGGGCACACCGCCGACCCCGCCGCCCTACGCGCCCACGTCAGCAGCGAAATCGGCGCCCTGGCCCGGCCCGACGCCATCTACATTGCCGACGCCCTCCCCAAGACCCGCAGCGGCAAAATCATGCGCCGCTTCCTGAGGCAACTTGCCGCCGGACAGCCGGTGCAGGGCGACACCAGCACCCTGGAAGACCCCACCGTTCTGGAACGACTGCAAGCCTCCCCTGCCCTTTGACCTGACTGGCCCAGCACTAATTTGCCGGGCCGAGTGCGTCTCTTCTGCCCTCAGAGGTGATCTCCATGAAACAGACGGCTTTTCGCCCCGGCGACCGCGTGGTGCTTCCACCTTATGGCCTGGGCATCGTCAGTGGCACCTGCCAGCACACCCGCTCGGGCGAAGGCTGCTGGTACTACCAGGTAGATTTTCCGGAAAGTGGGCATCTTGCTCTGGTGCCTACCCACTCACCGGACCAGGCAGGATTGCGCCCTGCACTGCGACAGCGAGAACTGCGGGCGCTGCGGCAAGCACTGGAGCGCGGGCAGCTCGAACTGGCGCGTCAGTGCTCCTCACGACAGCGACAGGTGAACGAAGTGCTGCGGCTGGGGCAACCCACCCAGCTCGCCTTGCTGATTGCCGAGCTGTACCGCTGGCAAAGGCAACGGCCCCTCCCCGATCTGGACCGGCAAGCACTGCGTCAGGCCATTCGCCTATTGCAGCAGGAAGTCAGCGGGCTTGAAGACTCTCAGGCGCTTGCTATTCGCGATTTTCTGCTGCGAGCGACTGCTTCACTGAACGAATAAACAACTAAAGAAGCGCACCCCGAACTTTCGTTCGGGGTGCGCTGGGGATGCAGGAAAGAGCAGGTCATGCGGAACCGATAGAAAGGAGGTGATCCAACCGCACCTTCCGGTACAGTTACCTTGTTACG
>OCLT01000370.1_pt1 | contig 36641 bp, 48 predicted proteins | sample 1481411 | NCBI WGS metagenome assembly OCLT01 (sample SAMN04168690, study PRJEB22393) | synthetic metagenome | isolation source: purchased from BEI Resources HM-276D
CCGCCCGCAGGTCTGCCCGCGATCCCGGAGGGGTGACGGCGCGGCAGGTGCCGACGTGCCGGGAGGGCCGAAGGCCCCTAGGCTCGTCGGTGCCTGACGCGGCGGCGCGCCGGAGGGCAGGGCTCGCGCCACGCCGGCCGCCCGCAGGTCTGCCCGCGATCCCGGAGGGGTGACGGCGCGGCAGGTGCCGACTAGAGAAAGAGACCATCCGCTTGTCAACACGGGCAAACCGGCAACACTGCCAACCCGGCATATCCGTCAACCCGGCGAGTCGGTTGACCCGGCAGAAAAGAATCCGACATAGTAGTGAAAACGACTGTGAGGGAACGATGAAGGTTATAGCTGCTTACAGCCACAAAGGTGGAACGGGGAAAACGACGACGCTCATGATGCTGGCAAACGCGATTGAAGCGCGCGGACAGACCGCGCTTCTCGTTGATTGCGATCCGCAGCAGAACTTCGCGATGTATCGGCGAAACTCTCAAGGCGAAGGGTTCGACTACTGGTCGGACAGAATGGACGTGATCTACCTCGACTTCGAGGGCACCACCGTTCGGCAGCTAGAAGAAGCACTCCTAGCCGCGGACGAGAGTGGGAAGTATGACTATGCGCTGCTGAACCTTGCAGGCGCCGATCACCCCTTCAACCGCCTGGCTCTGCGCTATGCCGAACTGACGCTGGTTCCATTCAAGCCTGCGGCGACGGAGCTCGCTGAACTCACGCCAGCCTTGAACGTGCTGAAGGAGCTCGAGCAAGAAAGCGAGGTCGGACAGGTCCGCGTTCTTTTCACCATGATGCGCTCGAAGCTGTCGGCGGCCCAGGTGCTCTACAAGGAAGCGGCCGAGCAACAATATCCGGTGATGCAGACGCACATCAAAGAGACGGCGCTGTTTGCCGATCTGGTCATGCGCGGCCTGCTGGCGCGGACAATCGAAGGCGAGGAGCCCCATGCGCAGGGTCTCAGGAAGACGGAGATCGGACGCATGAAGGAAGCGCTGGCGGACTGCATGGGACTGCTGGAAGAGGTCAACGGCATCATCGGGAGCGAGCAATGAAGAATAAGGGGTTCCTCGGGGGTGCACGCCGGCTCCCGGCCGCAGATCATAAGGGAGACGGTCGCCCCACTGCGCTCATCGGCACGATCTTCGCTGGAGAATCCGCCAGCCCCCAAGAGCCGCAGGAGGTTGCTCGGCAGAATGCCGACGTGCCGGCCGCACCTGACGTCAGCGCGGAGCGCTTCGGTCCGCGCGAAAGTCTATCGCCTCAGGCTCCGCGGCGCGGCCGCCCACCAAAGCAGGCCGAAGCAAAGTCAGACGAGAAGCGCTTCTACTTCAGTTTGTTGGTCGAGCGTGCCAGTGTCGATCGAGTGGAGACTCTGCTGGTCAACCATCCTGGGGTCAACCGCAGCCTCATCATGCGGCGTGCTGCAATGGACATGCGGGCGAAGCTGCTGGCGGATGGTATGAAAAAGGTGCCTCGATACACGCCTAAGGATCCTGTGCGAGTGAGCCTCGAACTGCGGCTTCCGCTGGCGTTCGCCAACAAGATCAAGGATCGTGATGATCCTCTTGACCTTGAGCCGATCACTACGGTGCTAGGTCGCCACGTTGCTCGCTACTACGCCCAGATGCTCGATAGCATCGGACAGCGTGACGAGACTGCCCCTCGCTCTGAATGACCGTCCAAGGCCGGGGCACAAGCCCCGGCCGAATAAGACGAGGCGACGGCTCTTTGCCCGGCATCAATCGGTGCCTTCACTGATGGACCGGGCTGATCCGTCCGCGGTTGGCGCTTCCCGCGGCCGCAATCCTTTCCGCATGATCCTCGCGCCCTGCTGGAGCGTCATTTCCTCGTCACGCCACGCATTCAGTGCAGCCTCGAAAGCAGCCAGCGCCACACTGAAGTGGGCCGCACCTGCCACCTCCTCAATCATGGTGCCGGTCGTGGACCATCTGATAACGCGGTAGGGGTATTCAAACAGCTTCGGTCTCATGCTTCACCCTCGGCATCCTTAGGCCGCCTCCCTATCGGAACACAATGGGAACATGCAACCGTCTCGGGGCGCTGTGGTTTCCACTCCGGCGCGCCGTTTTCGATTTTCGGTATCAAGCGGTAGCGTATGCGCAGCACCACCAGAGGAGAACGGAATGGACGTGCGGACTGAAGATTATGAGGATCTGTGCCGCGCTTGGGCTGCGTTGGGCGACGCCCCGCAGGAACTGGCGGAGATCGTTGGGGAGCGCCGCGGTGCAGAAGAGGGCGTCCGCCTGGACGATCTTTTCGCCGCCGTAGCGCGGCTTTGCGATACGGCCGAGGAGCCGAGCCCGGAACTGACCCCGAGCTGACGTTAGATGGAGGGGAGCCGATGCGGCTCCCACTCCTTCTTCATTTCAGAGGATCGGAACGGCGGTGATCGTGGCGATGCTCCACGGTATCAGCCCCCGAAAAAGGATTTCAATGCACTCGCCCTGATTGGTGAGGGCACGCAGGCCCACGATCTCCCGGTATTTTCCGTCCTCGTCTTCCCACTCGGCCCATACGTCATGCGTTTTGCGGCCGCTCTTCGTCAGTGGTGACACCATTACGCGCTCCTATCGGTGTGCGGCGGTGGGGTCTTTGCCCTCATCCGCCAGTGGGGCGCGGCCTCTCCGATCTGACCTCTGGAAAGCACCGCGTGCTTTCCGGAGGACAGAGCGGGGAGGGCGAAGCCCTGCCTGCGGCCACGGGGCCGGATGAGACAGGGGCCGGTGACGGGGAAAATTGGGGGGCACCCGCGCGGGCTCGCCCGCGTGGGGGGAGCCGATTTTCTCCGGCGCCGGTGACGCGCCCCAGGCGCGGCATCACAACCCCTGTTCAGCCGGAACCGGGGATGTCAGGCGGATCCAGCACCTGCAAAAAGTGTCGCGCCGCTCCCGCGGCGCGTCCGTGCCAACTCGATCCGCGCCTTCGCGGATCTCCATCGACCTCACCGCATCGAGGAGAGCTACAGCCCGATGGACGAGGCCCGCCCTCTCAGCTCGCCCGCGCGAGGATCGTCACCCGAATGGGCGGAGACAGGGCGTCCTATCGGACCATGCACGGCTGCGACATGACCGGCTCAGAGAGACGGGCAGGGCGCCCGCCGCGCAGGGACGAGAGGGCGTCCTGGCTCCGATCCCGGCCGCTTGCGGACGGGACTAGAGCCGTGCCCCGGCCACGCCGGGGTCGCGCCCAGATCGCCCTACCAACCCAGATCGCGTAAAATTCGCCTTCTTTGGCAAAGAATGGGGTCAACGACTCGCTGGCGGGCTGTCGATCCACCAATTCCTGGGTCAGTGCAGTGACTTAGATTCACGCGCCTTTGGCGCCCTCTCCGCCACTCTTCCGGCAAATAACCACACGTTTGTCCACAGCTTCTTGACCAATACCACCACTGGAGGCGAAGAGCCCGTCGAGCACATTATCTTGGGGGCAGGCGGAACAATTCCCTTGCGGTCATAGGGTTCGAGGCCTCATTTTCGCCTACAGCCTGAAAGGGTTGCGGCCCGCTCTGCCCGTGCCGGGGCAGGCGAGCCGCTCGATCTCGACGCGGGCCAAGATCAGGTCACGACATATGTCTGACACAGGCCCGCACCTTCGTAAACTGCTAGGAGGTGTGCCATGAAGGCATCCAGAACGAGGCGGCCTCGGATCCGCTTGAACAATCCGATGACAGGCTGGGCGATAGATGCCGAGGGCCACGCGGCCATCTTTGGTGTGATTGTCATCATGATGGGGCCGCCGCTCCTCGCGATGGCGGTGAAGCTGCTCCACCCGTAACAGCGCAATCGCCAGCCCGGCGGGACGCCGGGCTGGCGATAGCCGCCCTGCGACGATGCTCGGCCCTCGTGCTCGCTGTCAGTCAGTCGGTCCACGAAGCGGTTCTGCTCCATGGCGGGCCCACGGTCCTTTCGAAGTCGTTACGGCGGTCCGGACCGCCGGCGGCACGCCTTTTTTGCAGCGCCGCGCAAAGCGCGGCCGGAATGTCTTGATCCGCGTCCTCGCGGATCTCGATTGTCGGCGTCCGTCTTATCCAGCCCGCCGTGGCCTTCGGCCGCGGCGGGCCCTGCAGGTGCGGAGCTGAACGCAGCATTCACGCGGCGCAGAGAAGCGGAGCACCTGTGGGTAAGACGGGCGCCGCGGCCGAGGGCTCTCGGCCGAGCGGCGGGCAGACGGGACTCCTCTGCCTGCCCCTTCGAGCGCGCGCATGGATAGCGCGTTGACGCGGGATGCGGCCGGAGACCTCGACCGCTCGCGGTCGATACGGGTCCGGCCGGTGCGTCATCCGGCCAAATCAGAGCGGCGCGCCGGAGCGCGCGCGCTATATTGCAGACCGACCACAAGGGGACAGGGCGAATGTGCAACCTCTACAGCAACACGACCGCTCAAGAGGCGATGCGCAGCCTCTTCGACGTCTCCCTCGAGCTCGACCGCCTGGGGAATGCGCAACCGCTGCCGGCGATCTGGCCGAAATACGAGGCACCTGTCGTGCGGCTCGACACCGAAGGCCGCCGCGAAATGGTCATGATGCACTGGGGCTTCCTCACGCCGAAGACCTCCGCAAAGACCGGCAAACCCTTGGCGCCGGACGCTTGGAACAACGCGCGCGACGACAAGCGCGGAAGCGGCCTCTGGCGCGCCAGCTTCCAGTCGCGGCGCTGCCTGATCCCCGGCTCGAGCTTCCGCGAGGCGAAGGGGCGCGCGCCGGCGACGGATTTCTGGTTCGCGCTGGCGGGCGAGGAGGAGAGGCCGCCTTTCGCTTTCGCGGGCCTCTGGCGCCAAGGGCAGCCGAGCGTCGATGGCGAGGCCGGCCAGTGGGTCACGCATACCATGATGACAACGGAGGCGAATGACCTGGTTCGCCCGGTGCACCCCACTCGAATGCCGGTGATCCTGGCGCCCGAGGATTACGAGACGTGGCTCACGGGCACGGCGGAGGAGGCGGCGGCTCTCCTGCGGCCCTATCCGGCTGAGCGAATGCGGATCGTGCGGGAGGGGATCGGCATGACCAGCGACCCAATGTCGTAGCGCAGAACGGCGCCAAGCCGAGTATATCCCCAAGGGAATATGCGGGATATGCGGGAGGGGATATGGCGCTCTACATCAAGGATGCCGAAGTGGATGAGCTGGCCTCGAATCTGGCGCGATTGACCGGCAAAAGCAAGACTGCCTCCGTGCGCGCAGCGCTAGAGGCCGCCATCGCCACACATCGCAACATGCCATCCCTCGCCGAGCGCGTGCTCGAGCTCCAGAAGCGCGTGCGAGACAACGGCTTCAAGGACGATCCGAGAGGGCGCTCGTGATGTTCATCGCCTCGTCCGCCTTCCTTGCCATTCTCCTCGATCGCCCGGGCGCGCTCGAGCTGGTGCTCGAGGCAACCGCCGGCCCGCGGAAGCCGATCACGTCACCGCTCGTCCGCTACCGCGTTGTCGTGGACCTCGCGCGACGGCGCGCCGGGCACTCGGCACCCTCAGCCGAAGATCTCGAGCTCGCGTCGGCGCGCTTCGATGAGCTGCTCGATCTGCTCGGATGCTCGGAAATCATGGTCACGCCGAAGATTGCGCGCGGAGCCGTGGCTTTGAACGGGGCGTCCGGCCGAAGGCCGGACGCGGCCGCAGAAGACCTCTTCGAGGAAGCCTGCGCCATGGCGGCCGGTGCAAGGCTCCTGACAGGCCCGGCCCGGAGGGATCCGCCGCAGGGTCTGGCGGCACGCTGAGAAAGAGCTGAAGCCGCCGCAGGCGGCGAAGCCCTTGAGGCCGGATCCGGGGGCGCTGCCCCCCGCGATGCCGATGGCCGAGCGCAAGCGTCGGCGGGCCGGTATCCCCGCCTTCCTACGCCTGCGGCTCCGTGCAGGTGGGTGATCCCCCTCCGGCCCGCCGAGCCAGGCATCGCACCCCCCGCGTTCGCCACGCGGCAGACCGGCATGGGCGCGCGTCGCGACCATGCCGATCAGCCAGAATTGTGGAGAGCCCGCATGACAGACGAACTGCAGAAAAGGTCAGTCGTGGACCGCCTCCGGGCAGTGCGCCACCTCTCGGCCGCCATTGCGGCCTGTGAGCCGGAGGATGCCGCTGTGCTCATGACGGCCGCGCTGGACGGAATGCTGCAGGGATCGCCCGTGCCCTCCCTGTTCGAGCTGGAGGACCAGGCACACCTCTGGGCCACCTCGGCATCGCCGGCCGAGCTCGAAGCCTACCTTTCGGCCTGCATCGAGCGCCTGACCATGGCCGCCTCCCATGTCCCTCTGCGAAAGCGCATGTTCATGCTCCTCTGGCAGTCCTTCACGCCGAAGGACCGAGAAGCCTTCATCACATGCCATAGCGCCGGGGCAGAGGGCGACCGCTCCCCCCGACCCGCTCGGCGAGCGTCGCCCTGATCCGGTCACGCGCCGCTCTCGGGAAGGGGCCGCGGAAGGCGCGGTCCAGGGCGGCAGTCAGATAGGCCTCGACCTCGGCCGGCGACGCGGCCGCCGCCCATAGCTCCGCGTCCTCCGTCGCATCGAGGAATGCGGGCAGGGGGAAACCTGCAGACAGATCCTCCAGGGCAGCGGTCATGATCGTGGTGGCGTCGGACGGATGGCAGTCGGCTATGGCCGCGCCAAGCCGCTCCGCTGCGGCGATGCGCTCGACCGTCTCGGCGCTGGGGCAGGACCGGCCAATCATGGCCGGCTCCCTTTGCGCATGGTCAGGACAACCGTGTTGATGTTGACGCCGACCGACCGGAAGCTCTCGGGCGGCAGATCACGGAAGAGGCGGCTCCAGCGGTCGCGGTGCTCCCGGCGCGCCCAATCGCGAAACCGCTCATGACGCGGGGTCTCGTTCACCTCTGCCGACGCCGGCAGGATGGCCGCGAGCTGGCCGCCCGGCTTCAGGAAGGCCCATGCCTGCATCACATGGTCCATCCAATGCGTGCCGGCGAAGGGCGGGTTCATCACGACCGCATGGTAATCCTCACGCGGCTGCAGCCCGAGGAAATTGGCGCAGCGGACAGTGAGGCCCGGAGCGCAGCGGCCTTCAAGTGCGGCAGCGCGGTCCGGGTGGATCTCCACCGCATCGACCAGACAGCCCCGCTCGAGGAGGGGCCAGACAAGCCCGCCGATCCCGGCGGAAGGCTCGAGCACCTTCATCCCCGGCTTGAGGTAGAGATCGTGGAGGGCATCGGCCGCAACCTCGGCCGGCGTGGGGTAGAAGGCCAGATCCTTTGCCGGCACGGTAGCGCGGTTGCGGAAGATGTCCGGACGCGCATCCGCCGGCGCGGCATCCGGCAGCGCCTCGCCGTAATATTCCGCGAGCTTGCGGTTGACGGCGGCCACGAGAGTGGCGTCCCTGAACCAGAGGTGTGCGTTCCCGTTCTTGAAAACCCGAACCTCGAAGAACCTCGTCTGAGTCTGGGACTGCTTGGGCCCCCATCCCGTCCGGTCGGCCTCGATTGCCCGCCGGAGAGCGCCCGGCGCGGGCTGCAATCCCGCGAGGATCGCGAAGATCCGTTCAAGGTCCATGAGCGTCGCCTCGATGCGACAGCCATAATTCCAATGGCCGGTGTCCGACGACATGAGGCGGTCCAGGATCACGCGCGACCCGATCTTGAAGCCGTCATGGCTCTTGAACCGGCGGTCCAGTGCCGAGAAGGACCGGGCGAGGCCGCGCAGGAAGATGAGCTCGGCATCGCCGCAGAGACGCTGGAAGGTAGCGCCGATGTTTTCGAGGGTGGCCTCGGGCACCTCTTCGCCTGAGAGGGAGCGGTCGAAGTCGTCACGCTCCTTCTGGTCCATCATGGTGCGAAGCCCAGTTTCTTCCAGAAGCCGCGTCCAGATCCGGGTATCGAGGCTGCGGCGCATGGCGGCAAGGCTGGCCTCGGCCGAGAAGCGCTCGCCGAAGTAGGCGGCGCAGGCTTGCTCGGAGCGGCCGTATCCATGGCCCCCGTGGGCGACCTGCGCGACCCGTTCGGCCTCGGCCGCGGCAGCATAGGCGGCGGTCAACTGCTCACCTACGCCCTCGAAGGCTTTGAGCGCCGCGGCGCGCGCGTCGGCGATGCGCTCGATGAAGTTCATGGACACGAGGGAGCCGGAGGCTGCGGAGGCCCCGATCTTTTCAAAAACTGACATGGGAAATCTCACAGGGAGGGGGGACCGGCCCGCAGGCCGATCCGCTCGCCTCAGTATTCGGACGGAAGCAGCACAGTCAGGAGCCGCCGCGTCTTGGTGACGTCGGCCGCATCATCCGTGGCGAAGGCATAGGCGGGATCGTAGAGGTCGATTTTCCAGTAGAGCTTCACCTTCTCGCCGCCATAGATCACGAAAAAGGCGCCGAAATCGTGCTGGCCGGAGGGATCATTAGCCTCCGTGAAGTCGGCGAAGCTCTGGATGGCCACCATGATCTGCACAAGCACGTCGTAACCGAGCGCCACCACGCCGGGCGTCAACACGATACGGCCGGGCACGGTAAAATCGGCGCCCCAAGTCGCGCGAAAGCGATCATTCTGCGCGGCGATCAGCGCGGGCAATGCGGTATCTCCTTCGGCCGCTTCCGGATTTTCCATCAAGTCGCACATGCCATTGTCTCCTTCGGTGCGCAACGGTGGGGTCTGTGCCCTCATCCGCCAGTGGGGCGCGGCCTCTCCGATCTGACCTCCGGAAAGCACCGCGTGCTTTCCGGAGGACAGAGCGGGGAGGGCGAAGCCCTGCCTGCGGCCACGGGGCCGGATGAGACAGGGGCCGGTGACGGGGAAAATTGGGGGGCACCCGCGCGGGCTCGCCCGCGTGGGGGGAGCCGATTTTCTCCGGCGCCGGTGACGCGCCCCAGGCGCGGCATCACAACCCCTGTTCAGCCGGAACCGGGGATGTCAGGCGGATCCAGCACCTGCAAAAAGTGTCGCGCCGCTCCCGCGGCGCGTCCGTGCCAACTCGATCCGCGCCTTCGCGGATCTCCATCGACCTCACCGCATCGAGGAGAGCTACAGCCCGATGGACGAGGCCCGCCCTCTCAGCTCGCCCGCGCGAGGATCGTCACCCGAATGGGCGGAGACAGGGCGTCCTATCGGACCATGCACGGCTGCGACATGACCGGCTCGGAGAGACGGGCAGGAGCGACACGCACCTCTACGAGTTCCGCGCAAGAGGCGTCGGCTGGGGCGTCGCCGATCCCGAGGGCTTCCACGACGGCTCGCTCCCGGCCAGCAAGACCAGCCTGCTCGATGTCATAGAAGACACCGGAACGAAGACGATCCATTACATCTACGACTTCGGCGACAACTGGCATCATGTGATCAGGGTTGAGAAAATCGACGACGCTCTCCCCGGGGCCGATTATCCACGCCTTGTGCGTGCCATCGGCGCCTGTCCTCCCAAGGATGTGGGACGTACCCACGGCTATGCCGAGTTCCTCGAGGCTCACGCCGAGACGATGAATCTCCATGGCGGCAAGTTCGAGCCGGACGACCCAGGCATCGGCCGCATCATCGACAGCTTCCAGCGCCCGGCAAAGAAATGGGCGCCGAGGCCCCGGAAGCCCAAAACCACCAGCAGGCGGCTTTGAGCTACCGCCCGGCCCGCGGCCTTTGCCGGATGCTCACACCGGATGCGGGCCGAACAGGGAACAATGTCGAAGCACAACCGTGTCGCCAAGGCGATCAGCTACATGTTCAAGAAGGACCGATGGAATACCTTCACGCTCTTCCTCGAGGATGAGCGCATCTGCCTGACAAACAATGCTGCTGAGCGCGCACTGCGCGGTATCGCCTTGGGACGGAAAGCCTGGCTCTTCGCCGGATCCGAGCGCGGTGGCGACCGCGTTGCCTTCATGAATTCCCTGATCGCCACCGCCAAGATAAACGACATAGAGCCGCAAGCCTGGCTCGCCGACGTCCTCGCAAGACTGCCAAAGACAACTGCCTCACGGGTGCCGGACCTTCTGCCGTGAACTTCCAGCCAACAAAGTGCCAGCTCGCAGCGTGACCAAGGCCTACGCCGGATGCTTACGTCAGGTGAGAACATCCATCGCATCAGTTCAATACGGGATACGCCGCGAACACCAGATCGTAAGCGACCAATCCCGCCAACCAGATAAGGACGACACCGAACAAGACGTTGATCTTGGCTTTGGCCAAGTTGCTCCCCCGCACGATCATGGGCGACGAAAACACAAGCGCAGTTACCCCATGGAGCACCAGCCCCAAGGCACCGCACAGCACGACGACGAACACCTTGAACGCTACAGACGAATCCGCCGGCACGAAGGCGCTAAGGATTGAGCCGAAGAAGAACGCCGCATTCGGGTTGGTCATGCTGACCAGAAATCCAGTAAGGAAGGACGCCCCCGACGGCGACGGCGGACGCCACTGAAGGTCGGCGGCGCTGGCATCCCTAAAAGCGCTGCGCAGCAGCTTAATCCCCAGCCAACTTAGGTAAGCAACCCCGACTAGCTTCAGTGCGGTCACCAGAGACGGAGCGTGCCGGAACAGTACCGCCACCCCAAGCATCGCCAGACTCGCCCACAGTAACGATGCGCCGGCGAGGCCGGCCGCCACCGCAAACCCGTGAACGCGACCATGTTGAACCGACGTGCTGATGACCAACACCATGTTCGGCCCCGGTGAGAGCCACGCGAGAAAATTAATCACTACGATAGACGTGATCGCGAGCGTCGTGTCCATGACCTGTCAGTCCGTTCTCAGATGCCAGATGATCCGGCGGCAATGCGGGTCCGCCGTCGCGAGCCGCTCCTGGCCACCCCCCGGCCAGAGACGCAGTGCCAGATGAGGCTCGGCATTCCGATCCAGCTCGAATGAGAGCCAAGCGACCGGGCTCTGAGAAGTTGCGTGCGCGCCGATGGTTTCCATATGCTCCGCTATGGCTACCTGGCTGTCCGACGGCAGGTAGCTGAACATCAGGGAATGAAACAGCACTCGCGCGACACCTGGAATGCCCGGCAGGCGAAGACGGTTTAGAACCCAATCAGATGCGTTACCCTGCTCTATCGGCACAGGATCGTCCAGAAACAGAGAGATCGCCTGGGCAATCCTGCGGTGGCGCTGTTCCTGATCCGGCCAGATGTAAGCGTGCGCCCTCTCCCGGCCGACCGCGTTGGTCACATCGATGGGCGCCAAGTCACAGCCGCACCGCGATACGATCCGAGGCTCCGGCTCGCGCGGCGATGGCCCGATCCAATCGGGATGCAGAACTAGTGGCGAGCCCGGATTGCCAGCTTTGCGGCCGCTCAATACGTAGGCATAGCGATCAAGGATCAGGTTCAGGCCAGCGCTCGTCCCAATTTCGAACACCGACAATGGGCACCCGGTTCGCCCGGCGACCTCCATCATGCCTGCGTAAAGCAGAGCCGCGCGCCCGACCTCGTTGGTCTGCGGCGCATGTTCCAGCCAAGACGAAAGAAACTCATCGTTTTCGGCGATCGCTTCCGCCAAGAGCCGCTCGAATGCAACAGGCCCAACGCTCGAATTAGGAGGGTAAGCCTTGGCGAGATCGCATGAAGGTCTCCGGCGGACAAGCGCATGCAGGGCGCCTGCCACCCGCAGTGCCAGCGCATCGGCCGTCGCGCATGGATTGCCGTCCCATGTCAAGATGCGTGTGCCGAACCGCGTGTGCCCGTTAAGAACCCGAAGCACACTTCGTAGCAGAGCCGCCGTGAATGTTGAGCCGAACCTCTCGCAGAGCTCCGCCTGATCCGCAAACGACGCGCGCACCATCTGTGATCTCACGTCTACCTCACCCAATCTCAGCGTCTCGTCAATCATCGCTCCACCTTTGCCCCAGAGAGATAACGCAATCTTGTCTTAATTGTTAACTCTGATACTCACCTTCTTTCTTCGATAAGAATTTGACCAGCGGTCCCTGTTTTCGCGGCAGACTTTGAGAAGCCGCGTCTATTCTGGCCGCAATTTTTGTAACGGATCACACATTCCTGCAAGTGAAGGGTAAGCCTACCCATTATAGCGGGGCGCGACCAAAGCACTCACGCAGCCATTTTCAGCTTCATGGTGGGTGTGACCCCGCCGATGCCCATGTTGGTGAGTCTGTTGTTGTAGGTCCAGAGCCGTGGGGTGGCGATCTGCTGCACTTCTTCGTTGGTTTCAAAGATGTAGAGGCTTGCCGCACGACTAGCAGGCTGCTGAATTTGTCGGTAAGCGCCTCGCCGATCCCCTAAGCGGCTCGGCTTGACGTCTTCCGGAAGTGCCACGGCATCAGGTCTTCGATCCGGCTTGCCGGGTGACCATTGAGGATCGCGCGTAGGGTTTCGGCGATATAGCTCACCGGGTTCACGTCGCTCATCTTGCAGGTGGCCACGAGCGAGGCGAGCATTGCCCAATTCTCGGCGCCGACCTCGTGACCGGCGAACAACGCATTTTTGCGTGTGAGGGCCACCCTGCGGATCTGGTTCTCGACCGGGTTGGTGTCCATCTCCAGCCGTCCGTCCTCGAGGAACCGGACCAGGCCCGGCCAGAGGCCGAGGGTGTAGCGGATGTCCTCTGCCAGCTTTGATGACCGTGGGATGCGGGAGAGCTGCACCTCGAGCCAGGGACGGAACGCACTCGCCGACAAGGCGCAGGGTGCCACCGTAATCCGGGCAGGTCTCGCCGGGATCGAACTCGCGGCGCTCGCGCGGCGTGTCGGGCGGCACCCGCGGACGGCGGCGCGGCGCCTTCTCCGGGGCTTCGTTGTCGCTTGGTTCATCTGACGTCCCGCAGACCGGCGCGGTCTCGACGCTTTCCGGCTCGGGTGGCGGGGCGACCTCGGCCTGAGCCACCTGCAGACTCTCGAGTGCGAACTCCAGCTGCTCGATCTCGCGGGCGATCTTCTCCGAGCCCTTGCCGAAGGCCTGCCGCTTCAGCCGCGCGATCCGCAGCCGGAGCGACTGCACCAGCAGGTCGTGCGCGCGCAGCGTGGCCTGCAGCTGAAGGATCATCGCCTTCAGCGCAGCAGGGTCGTCTGGCAGGGAAGAGGCGGTGAGCGACATGGCCATAGCTACCATGCCGATGCCAGAATGCCCAACAAAACAAGGGGAAAGCGGCGCTTTGACTCACATCCGCGTCGGCGCGCTCGTCCAGCGCGGCTGGCGCCAATCGATCCCTTCCCAGAGCATCGCCATTTGCGCCGGTGTCAGCGCAACCTTGCCCTCGGTGGCCTTCGGCCAAGGGAAGTGCCCGCGCTCGAGCACCTTGTAATAGAGGCAGAAGTCCTGCCCATCCCAGTGCAGGATCTTCAGCCGGTCGCCCATGCGCCCCCGAAACACCAGGAGCGTGCCGCCCGCCGGATCCTCGCCCAATACCTTCTTCGCCCGCGCGCAGAGCCCGGCAATCCCGCAGCGCATGACGCAGAACACCCACAATCTGTGCCTTGGCGAAACGGCTATTCTTCATCCAAATCTCCTCGTCGATCTTGCCGAGAAAATCTGCTTCCGCATCTCTTTCTACATGCTGCGGAATAGCCCGCAGCCATTACGCTGAATCAAAGCATGAATCCCATCTGGTGAGATGCGCAGCGGCTCCACTTCACACCATCCGCCAAATCTTAAGAAATTCCCAATTGAAGAATGAAATTTTCTTGCAGGTCGCTGGAATCAATTCTTGACAACCATAACGGGTATTTTTCAAATTTATCCTACCGCGGCGATTCTCGTTATCCGACAAGGTCGACGCAAAGGAGGAAGCAATGCGAAGCGAAGCGAAGAACCAGAAGCCCACGGCGTACCCGATGAAGGGAATCGATGACCTCCCCCTGCACGAAATTATTGAACCCGCTCTGGATATCACCAGTCCGCAGGTAGCGTGTGTTGGGATCGGAGTTCGCGCGGTGTGCAACTACGATTGTGTTTACTGTTACGCTGGGCATTCCGATAAGCGTGGCGACATGTCTGTCGAACAATACTTTGACGTGATGGAGCAGGCCGCCGAACTCGGCGTGAAGACAATCATCATGACCGGGGCCGGAGGCAAGTCAGAACCAGGCCTGTTCAAAGGCCTCCTGCCGATCCTGGAACGTGCGTCTTCGCTCGGCATGTCGACGGCGATGTTCACCAATGGGTCGCAGTTCGGCGACGACAAGGTCGCTCGCATCCACAACCTTTCTGCCGTCGAGTTGGCGCATAAGATCCGCGAGCTGAAGGTGTCACTGTTCATCGCCTGCGAGACCTTGGAGCCGGACCTCTATTCCAACATTACCAAAAAGCCGATCGCGCCGTTCCAGACCGGGCTCATTAATTTGATCGCGGCCGGTTTCATTGGGACGCCGGGCGAGCCGACCTCGGTGACGATTAGCAGCGTGATCATGCGGCAGAACTTCGAGGAGCTCCCGGTTCTTCAGAAATTTGCGCACAACAACGGATGGCAGTACATCTGCAAGTTCCCAACCCTCGTTGGAAGCGCGCTCGACCATCCCGAGCTGTTCTTCTCGCCCGAGGAAGCAGCGGAGCGCCACAGCATCGTCGCAGAGTTGCGCGACAAGCCGGAAACCCTGACCGTCACCCACAGCGGCGCCGAATACTGCCTAGTTAACCAGGTCGGAATGTCTTTCGACAACCTAGGCACGCCGCTGAACTGTCTGTCGGGATGCGAGATCACTAGCCGCAAGGATATGAACCTTAAGTCCATGCGCCTCGCGGACATCGTTCTGCTCAAGAAGCACCTCGCCCACCAAGGTATCGGCAACTGCCCGAAGAAGGCGGTGTTTTACGACTTCAAGCAACCAAAGCTTGAAGCAGCGGCGTTCCATGGATTGTCTTGAGGCCGTCATGTCGATGTTCAACCCATCGTCCTCACCTAGAGACGCGACCCATCCGACCGCCCAAGCCGGGGATCGCTCAAACGGGTCTGCCGCACAGTATGTGGCCGGTCTCTCCTTCGAGGACTTCGTTGCTATGACGAAGTTCCGCCACCCCAGGCTGCACGGCCTGCTTGACCCGCATTGGCAATGCGACGGTCGGGCACAGGCGGAGGTGGACCGCCTAAACGTCCAATCTTGGGAGTTCGAGGGTCAGACCGAGGGCGGGCGTGGGAACGATTACAATCTGGCGCAACGCAACATTGACAACCGTCACATCGGGATGACCCGGCTGTTGCGGCTATTCGGCGAAGATGGGGACACACTCCCCGGCCCGCGGACGGTGATCTTGGACGTGCTAGCGGGCGACGGCACGCTGCGGAGATTTTGCGAACGGTTCGGAGGTACCTCGCCGGAAATCATCTCAGCCGACATGTCACGGCTCATGGTCGACGCCTGTCTGGCCCAAGGCTACCCCAGCATTCGTCAATCCGCATCGAAAAGCTTCCTGAAGGACGCGGTGCTTGACGGGGTGTTGATCGCCTATGGAAGTCACCACTTGACCAATCCTGAACGGCGCGAAGCGGCACGCGAAGCGCACCGGACCCTTAGGCGCGGAGGTCGGTTCGTACTCCACGACTTCGAAACGAACGGCCCCGTCGACAGGTGGTTTCGTGAGGTAGTAGACCCGTTCTCCGCAACCGGGCACCCGCACCCGCATTTTTCCGCCGACGAAATGCGGCAGATCATGTCCGATGCGGGCTTCCGCGACGCCAAAGTGCAGGCGATGGAGGATCCTTTCGTGCTCACCGGCGACACGCCACAGGCTGCTCGGCGCACTATGCTCCAGCACTTACGCATGATGTATGGGCTCGTACGGCTGACGCTAGAGAGCGACGCGGACTGGGACCGGCTGGAGGCCCTTGCCGCCGACACCTTGGGAGAGATGACCATCCGCGCCGTCGATCGCCACTACGAGGCAACTCTAATGCGTGATGCCTTGGTCGCCGTCGGCATACGATAGGCGGTTCCACCACCAGACCGGTCTCGCCCCGCAGGGCGCGACCCTACGGGTCCCAGCAGAAACGGTCTCTTCGCATGCAAAGAAAACGAACCCTCATCAACGACGCAACGCTGCGCGAAGGGAATCAGGCTTCGGGCGTAAGGTTCAGCGTACACGACAGCGTAGCCATTGCCACCGCGCTTGACGGGATCGGCGTCGACATGATCGAGATCGGTCACCCGCTCGCCGGACCATACGAGCACCAGCGCACCGAGGCCGTTGCGAAGCTCGGGCTCGGCGCAAAGATCATTGCGCACGCCCGTGCACATCGCACCGATATTGAGGCCGTCAGCCGTACCGGGGCCACTTGGGTCGGGATCTTCCTGGGTGTCAACGACATCACGACGAAGGCCCGGGTGATCGGTCGCAGCACCACGGAACTGATCCGAATGGTCGCCGACGCGGTGAAGGTCGCCAAGGATTGCGGCTTGAACATCCGCTACAGTTGCGAAGATGCTAGCCGCACCAACACACTGTTCCTAGTGGACGTGTTCGGCGCGGCGATCGACGCAGGCGCCGACCGCATTTGCTACGCCGATACGCTCGGAATCGCCGAGCCTGCCGAAGTTGCGCGCAAGGTCACCCTGATGAAGTCCGAATTCCCCGATGCGGAGGTGGAGGTGCATCTGCACGACGACCGCGGCCTCGCCATGGCCAACTCGCTCGCCGCGATCGACGCCGGTGTCGACTCTATATCCGTCTCGGTGAATGCGTTGGGCGAGCGCTGCGGCATCACGGACCTAGCGACCTTACTCGTCAATCTTGGATTTCGAGGCGAGCGCGCACTGCCCGACATCTCGGAGCTTCGAGCACTGTCACGATTGGTCGCCATGTCATCGAATACGCCCTTCGACGCGCTGCGGCCGATCGTCGGCGACAACGCGTTCAAGCATGGATCAAAACTTCACCAACGCGCCACGCAGTACGAGCCGCGTGCCTACGACTGGATCAAGGAGTTCATCTACAGACATGATCAGCAGGCCGTTGGGCAGGCACCTGGCGAGGAACCGTCGGCTCCCGACCAAACGGTCAGCGAAATTTCGTAGTCGATGCCCGACTGCGGCGCCCGTTTCGGCGCGCCGGAGTGAGCACAAGTCTTCCAGACGCGGGATGCGACGCCATGAAGATTAAACTGATCTACACACCAACCGCGGATCCGACCAGTCCTTGGGACTACCTTTACATCTTGAAGGGCTTCTTCGACAGCAAGACCGACTGCAGGATCACAGTTTGCGGTCTCAACATCACAGGATTGCTGTATCTCTTCCAGCCGAAGTGGATCGAGACCTGTTGGGACCGGCTGAACGAGCGGGTCCTTCAATTCGAGGCGCGGAACAAACTCTCTACCCTCCAGCAGCTGGAATTTGACGCCGCGATCAATCCCCACAAATCCCCCGATGCCTCGGACGTGACCTGCTACTCCCTCGGGCCGTTGAAATACATCGCTTCGGCGAATGGCTGGTACTGGGAGGGTTCATCCTATGCCTGACAGCCTCGGCCACAAACGGTCGATTCCGCTCCCCCACATTGGTCTGGCGACGAACGACCCGTACAGGTCGCTGGTTGCGCCGATCTATCAGACCACGGCCTTCGAACTCCCGGAGGCCGACGAGGCCGCAGCGCTGTTCGCGCTGGAGAAGCTCACACCGATCTATGCGCGCACCGACAATCCGACGACGCGCGTCCTTGAGGAACGGATGCGGGCCGTCGAACAGGGCGAGGCTTGCATCTGCTTCGCCACTGGCAAGGCCGCGATAGTCGCGGCGATCTGCGCGGTCACCGGAGCCGGAGACAATATCGTTGCGTCACGCAACCTGTTCTCAGGCACAATGGCAATGTTCTCCGCGACGCTGAAGAACTTGGGGATCAATGTCCGATTCACCGAGCAGGACACGGCCGAAGCGTTCGAGGCCCTAAGTGATGAACGCACTAAACTGTGGTATGCTGAGACCTTGTCAAACCCGCTGCTGAAGGTCTTCCCAATCGCCAGCGTCGCACGGCGATCGCACTCGCTCGGTATCCCACTGGTTATCGACAACACGCTGGGCGTGGGCCTATGCCAGCCGCTGGCGTTCGGCGCAGCGGTTTCGGTTGTCTCCCTCTCGAAATACGTGGCGGGCGATGGCTCGACTATGGGCGGAGCCCTAAGCGAAGGGAACTTTGAGTGGGCCAGCGCGCGTGACCGGTTTACTTGGCTGTTCCAGCCAGATCCCGCATTCGCTGGCGTTGTGTGGGCCGATCTTGCCCGCAAGCATCGCACTACGCCGTACATGCTGCGGCTTCGGTTCGTCATGCTGCGGGATTTCGGCGCTACCTTAAGTCCATTGTCTGCCTTCTTGCTATCTCAGGCGACGGAAACGCTCGCACTGCGCATACAGCGCCATGCCGAATCCGCGCGTCGCGTCGCCACCTTCCTGGATGGCCACCCTCGCGTGCGATCGGTCTGTCATCCCACGATCGGTACGGCCGACGAGGTACGGCGAAATGCGGATACGATTCCCGGCGGCGCCTGCGGGATGGTGTCGGTCGACATCCATGGCGGCCAAGTCGCCGGACAGCGTTTCGTGGCGGGCCTGACGCTGTTCCGGCATGTGGCGACCGCCGGATCAAGCGCCAGCCTCGCCATCCATCCCTATTCCACGCAGCTGCGGCAATTGACGGAGGACGAGCGTCGCAGAACAGGCGTTCCGGAAGGATTCGTTCGCCTGTCAATTGGCTTGGAGGATCCGGACATGCTGATCGACGATCTTCAACAGTCTCTCGCCGCCTTGGATGGGGGGCCAGCGCCAGTCCTACCCGAATGACCCCGTCAATGCTCAACTTATTGCGAGAGGTAGCCATGACCATAACGAATTCGAAGGCCGAGGCCTGGGAGCTTATCGGCAACCAGTTTTGGACCATTGGCCGGGTCGCCGCACGTCCAAGCGATCGTGAGAACGACATCTTTCTGGAGAACATCGTGCCCGGTAGCACCGTTGCAGTAATCGGCGCGTCCACGCGCTTCCTGATCGAGAAGGCCCTCGAACGGGGCGCGTCCGTGACCGTCTTCGACTTCTCCCAACGCATGTGCGACGACTTGGCGGAAGCACTAGCGGACCGCTGCGTAACCATCGACCTTCTCGACATCACCGCCGAGATCCCCAAGGAACTTGCCGGTCATTTCGACTTCGTGCTGAACGACCGGCTGATCAACCGCTTCACCACCGAGGAGGCGCGGCGTGCCTGTCTCGGCATGCTCAGCCTCGTGGGCTCCGGGACCGTCAGAGCGTCGGTCAAGCTCGGCTTCTACGACATCGACCTGAAGCTGATCGAGTATGGCGAGCAATCGGGTACCTTGGCGAAATTTTTCGATCCGAGCGACAAGACCTTCCACTTCCGTGAGGCAGGTGACGTACTCGACCGGGCGCTAGTCCCGCACGGCTTAATCGACAAGCCGACATTGCTGGAATGGTATCGCCGCCGCGGCAAGGAGACCCGCTTCGACGACGAGGACGTGCGCGCCTTGCTCAGCCACGACGTCGTGAATGCCAGAGGGTACGTCACCCTTGAAAAGGCGGTTGAACTTCCGGATGCACCGAACACGATGCTCTATCAGTTCTCGCGGCGGGCAGGATAGAGACGGCGATGTGCGGAATCTACGGCTTTTCGCGCGCGCCGGGATCAACATTCGACGGTGCACGGTTCCTGAACGACGCCCTTAGTAGCCAATCGCATCGTGGACCTGACGGGGTGGGCGTCCATATCGGCGAGGCGGCGGGTGTTGGGATGGCGCGCCTGCGGGTCCGCGCGCCACTCGGAGAACCCCAGCCGATACCGATGGCGGACGCCGGGTACGCCGCATACAATGGCGAAGTCTATCACAACTATCTTGGGCGCACGCCGGATGGCGGCGCAGGCGAGGTAGACTGCCTAACCTCCCCTTCCGTCGACGGCATGTACTCGCTGCTGAAGATTAACGCACTTGGCACCACCTTGGAGATCCAGCGTGACACGTATGGCATCAAACCCTTGTTCGTGCGCAAGCACCGAGGAGCGCTGGCCTTCTCATCAGAAAAGCAGCCCCTAATCCAAGGCTTGGGGAAGATCCGGCTTAGGCGCGAGGCCATCGCTCAATACCTTGCGTTCGGCCGGCCGATCGACGGCCTCGGCTTCTACGAGGGACTACGCTCGATCCCAGCGGGCGGGCGGTTGAGCGCCTCAGGCGACACTTTGGTCCAGGCCTCGGCATCCCGGGACATCGCACAACGGATCACCGGAGCCACCCTCCGAGCCCCGCCGTGCCACGAGGAGGTCCGGGAGGCCATTCGCGACGCCGTAGGCCGAACTCTGGTCTCCAATCGGAAGGTCGGCGTTGCGGTCAGTGGCGGGTTGGATTCGACGATCCTGTGCAGCGAGCTCGATTCGCTGGGCATCACCGATCTAGATCTCATCAGTATCCAAGCGTTAGGCTCCCAGGATGGAATTACCGACCTCTCCGCTCTTGAGCTTAAGGGCGAGGCTTGGAAATCTTGGCGGCTCACCGCCAGCCGCTTCGACCCAGCTACCTACTGGCGGGACCTTCGCCGGGCGATCGCCATCTTGGGCGAGCCGACCCAGATGACCAGCGCGCCGCTCTATCTCGGGCTGGCGGAGAAAGCGGCCGAGGCCGGAGTCGTCGTTCTGCTGCTAGGGGAGGGGGCGGACGAGTTGTTCTGCGGGTATCGAAGCTACCTGCCCATGTTGTCCGGCTGGTCCCTTCGCGATTTCCTGTTCCGACCTTTGGAGCGCGCCGTCTGCCAACGGCTGTTCTCAGGCGAGATCCAAGCTCGGTGCGCCGCAGCACTCGACGTCTTTACGAGGGCCCTGCCCGAAGGGGACCAATGGACGCAGCTGCGCGCCGCTGAAATGAGTCACAATTTGGAGCCTCTTCTCCTGCGCGCCGACCACACGCTCATGCGCTGCTCGATCGAGGGGCGCACCCCGTTTCTGCACGGCGATGTCGCAGACTTGGCATTTAGCCTTCCAATCGACTCGCTACTGAGCCCGAACCAGACCAAAGTGTTTCTGCGCCAAGCCTACTTCCGGGACCTGCCGGCCCACTTCAGCACCGAAATCAAAAAGCCATTTCGTGCGCCGGTTGCCACTTGGTTCGTCGGGCCGCTGAAAGCGTGGTTGACCGAGGAGTTCTCGCGGCAAGAAGCGGTGTTCGCCTGTCTGGGAATCGAGCCCGGAGGACTGGAGCACGTGTTGACCAAGACGGCCCAAGGCCATGCGAGAATGGCGAAGGTTGCCTTCTGTCTCCTCACCCTGGGCTTCTGGATTGACTGGCTGATGGAAAATGACCTGATTGACGAACCGGACATCGCGCGCGCCCATCGCATGGGCAACGAGGGTCCAGCGAAACGGTGACCTGCTCCCCTGAAAAGTCCGCGGTTTGAGGTTAGCCTGTTCTCCAAACGAGGAGACAGACGATGCGGAAAAGCCGTTTCAGCGAAGAGCATATCATTGGCATTCTGAAGGAGAACCAAGCCAGGATAGGCGCCAAGGAGCTCTGCCGGAAGCACGGCGTCAGCGATGGCACGTTTTACAAGTGGCGTTCGAGGTCAGCTCCGTGCCGTTGTAGCTGACCACCGTAAGCGCAGGCTGACCGCCCCTCGGGTAGCGGCTTGACTATCCGCGGAAGTTCCAGGGCATCAGTTCCGCGATGTCGCTCTGCATGTGCTGGTCGAGGATCTTGCGGAGGGTCGCTGCGATATACGCCTCAGGGTTCACGCCGTTCAGACGGCAGGTGCCGATCAGCGAGGCGATGCGGGCCCATGTCTTCGCCCCATCCGTGGAGCCGGCAAATAGTGCATTCTTTCTTGTAAGTGGAATCGGACGGATCGCGTTCTCCACCCCGTTGGTGTCCATCTCGAGCCGGCCGTCTTCGAGGAAACGGGTCATGCCGTCCCATCTCTTCAGCCCGTACCGGATGTGCGTGCTGAGCTCGTTGGACGAGGAGAGATCCTGAAGGCAGCCCTCGAGCCAGGGCCGGAGCGCCTCGACGATGGGCCTCGAGAACTTCTGGCGGACCGCGACGCGGGCGGCGGGATCACGGCCGCGGATCTCCTTCTCGATGGCGTAGAGCTGCGCGATCCGCGCGATCATCTCGTCGCAGATCGGCGAAGGCGTGTCCTGGCTGAACTTCACGAAGCGCCGCCTCCAATGTGTCCAGCAGAAGGCCAGGGTCCAGGGCTTCGCGGTCTTCTTGGGGTCGGCCAGCAGGTCGTAGCCGCCATGGCCGTCAACCAGCAGCGTACCGCCGGCGAACCCCTTCAGGATCTCCTGCGCGACCTTGCCGCCGCGGCTTTGCGAGTGATGGAAGACCACGATCGGAGGATCGCCGCCGCCCCAGCCCCGCTGGTCGCGCAACACCACCCATAGCCAGTCCTTGCGCACTGCGCCGGTCCCGGGCGCCAGCACGGGGGCGGTGGTCTCGTCCATCTGCAGCCGGTCGCTTCGTCGAAGCTCGGCCATCATCGCGTCGATCACCGGGGCCAGCAGCTGCGCCGCCCGCCCCGACCACTCGGCCAGCATCGTGCGGTCGAGTTCGATCCCCTGGCGCCGGTAGATGTCGGCCTGGCGGTAGAACGGAAGGTAGTCGCCGAACTTGCCCACCACGCTGTGCGCGACCAAGGCCTCAGTCGGCAGGCCGCGCGACACCAGCCATTCCGGCGCCGGAGCCTGGGCATGTTGTGCCCCCGCGCAGGTCCGGCAGACGTATTTCGGCCGGATCGTCACCAGCACGCGGAACTGCGCCGGGATGACATCGAGACGCTCGGTCCTGGTTTCGCCCACCCTTTGCATCTCGCCGCAGCCGCAAGGACAAAGGATGCTGTCGGGCTCGATCACCCGCTCGATCCGCGGCAGGTGCTCCGGCAGGTGCCCCTTGTTGCGCTCCGAAGGCCGGGACGGAGCCTTCCGGGTGCCGAGCGCCTTCTCGGCCGCTTCGCTCGCCGCGGCCAGCATGCCGGCCGCCGCCTCGACATCCTCGAACGGCAGGTTCCGTTGGTCGGGGTCGAGCTTCTCGGACTTCGAGCCGAAGGTGTCGCGCCGCATCTGTGCGAGCAGCCGCTCCAGCCGGGCGCGGGCCTCCTCGACCTCAACCAGGCGGGCCTCGGCCGCGGTGCGCGCGGCTTCCGCCTCGGCCAGCCGCCGCTCGAGATCCGCCACGCGGGCCGCACTGGTTCGGATCGATGCCATGGGGCGAGGATACCCCACAACCCGCTGCAATGCCTGCCGAAACGCCAGCCCGAGTCACCCTGCCGCGGCTATCCGGCCAGTCGCGGCCGCGGCCGCCGCTCGGCCCGGACCGCTCGCCAGTCCAGCCCTTCGATGAGGGCCGAGAACTGCGCCGGCGACAGCCGGATCACCCCATCGGCCGGCTTCGGCCAGTGGAAGGCGCCGCCCTCGAGCTTCTTGTAGACCAGAACGAGGCCGGTCTGGTCCCACACCAGGCACTTCAGCTGGTCACCGCGTTTCGAGCGGAACAGGTAGATCGCGCCGTTGTACGGATCGTGGCCCAGCACGCTCTGCACGATCAGCGCCAGCCCGGCATGGCCCTTTCGGAAATCGACTGGCCGCGTCGCCAGATAGACCCGGGTGATCCCGCCCGGCAGGATCACGCCGCGCTCCGGACCGCTGCGATCACCCGGCCGAGGTGGGCGGCGTCAAAGACGGCAGGCACGAGGATCCTGACGTCACCAATCTCCAGAGCGAGGCAGGCATCAGATCTACCACCAGCGCTTTGTCCCCCATCCGCCACGACGATCGGCACGAGCCCTAGCGCCTCATCCTCCGGCATCGGCAGAAGGCCCTCACGGGCCGCCCGCCGCCAGGCATGCAGCTGCGGCGCCGAGACTCCGTGCTTGCGCGCGACATCCGAAACCGACACCCCGTCGCGGAAGGTCTCCAGCACCATCGCGGCCTTCACATGCTCCGGCCACCGCCGCCTACCGGTCGGACCCGTCACAACCTCGATACGACCGGCATATCCTTGCTCGTGACTGTGAGAAGTTACGTATGTTTGTACGTCCGTATCCATCGACGCCTCCGTTGTTACAGGCGTCATCTCGGAAAGCGCTGCCGATCAGGCAACGAGGGCGATGGGCGGTCGCTTACTGACCACCATGCATGGATAGCCGCGCACCCGAGCGATGCTGTCGAGTTCACGGCCAACGCGCTGCCCTCGAACGCCATCCTCAAATGGCAGGAGGATCGCAAGGTCGAGTGGCACTATATCGCTCCGGGAAAGCCCATGCAGAACTTAAGCGCCTCGCCGATCCCCTAAGCGGCTCGGCTTGACGTCTTCCGGAAGTGCCACGGCATCAGGTCTTCGATCCGGCTTGCCGGGTGACCATTGAGGATCGCGCGTAGGGTTTCGGCGATATAGCTCACCGGGTTCACGTCGCTCATCTTGCAGGTGGCCACGAGCGAGGCGAGCATTGCCCAATTCTCGGCGCCGACCTCGTGACCGGCGAACAACGCATTTTTGCGTGTGAGGGCCACCCTGCGGATCTGGTTCTCGACCGGGTTGGTGTCCATCTCCAGCCGTCCGTCCTCGAGGAACCGGACCAGGCCCGGCCAGAGGCCCAGGGTGTCCCGTATCGCCGTGCAACATCGGCGACATGAACGCCGGGGCGGTAACTCTCGGAGGCGATCCGGGCCTTCTCCTCATCGCTCCAGCGCCGCCGACCCGACGGACCCTCGACCACCTCGAGCCGCCCCGCAAAGCCATTCGGCGAGACGTCCATACAGCCGTCCATTTTGACGTCCACTCCCGTGCAAACACCCGATCATTCGCACGTTCGGGAGTTCGTCGGCAGGAGGGGAGCGGCGTGGCGCTTGCTGCAGAACGGCTTCGTCGAGAGCTTCAATGGCCGCCTGCGCGACGAGTGCCTCAACGAGCACCTGTTCGCCAACCTGCGCCACGCTCGGGAGCTAATCTCGGCCTGGCGCGACGATTACAACCACCACCGCCCTGACACGAGCCTCGACGGGCTCATTCCCAAGGGAGTATCACCAACGGTCAGTAGAGGACCAAACCCTGAACATAGCTAACCTATAAGCGCGGACTCCAAGGGGAGCAGGTCAATCGCAATGAGCTCTTGAACGATACGCTGCTCTGCGGCCTCGAACATGCCCGCAGCAGCATCAGCGCCTGGATGGCGACCACAACGCCACCCGGCCTCATTCCGCGCTCGGCTACAGTGACGTCCGCCGCCAAACTCACCGCAATGGACTGCGGGCCCCGCGCATCTAAGCCGCTACGCCGATCGCCATTGCTCCCTCCGCGCAAGCGGGCGATGGTCAACTAATAGCTCTAGGTTCAGCTGGATGAGCGTCGGGGGGCAGAGCAGCTGGCTAAATGCTAGAAATGTCTGCCTTTACCCTGCGACAACTGCTCTAGACTTCGCGGGAGCGTACATATGCTGTGGTTCTTCTATCTTGTTGTTCGGGTGTTTGTGGGGTTCCTCTGCTTGGCGGCGCCGCTAATGGTACAGCAAGCCTCACTCTGGGTTTACGTCTTGTTCTGGCCGAGCGCCGTGGCGATCCTGATGCTGGGATTACTAGACCCGCGTTACCTATTGCGTCGCACCATCGCGGCCATTTCCACTACCGCTATCACCGGCTTCCTCATCAGCGGACTGCCGCCGCTGACGGAAGCCGCTATTGCCGATGACACCCTGCGCGAAGTGCTTAACCTTATGATCGTTATGGTGACGGGCCGCATGTCCCAAGACTGCGGCTGGCCGCTGGTGTCATTGGTCAGTTTCACATTGTTGATTCTCGCGGCGCTGGAGGTGCTGCGGACTCGGGAGGAAAGGCCGAAGGACGCGAGGTTTGTGGCCCGGCCTGTTCCCTCCCCGGTGTCGCTTCCGTACGAGGAAGGGGCGCTCCTGCTCTCGCTCGGAATCACAGTCACCAACGTTGGCAAGAAGGTCTGCACAATCAACCCCCGCGACGTGCGAATCCGAGTCTGCTGGCTCTGGACCGTCGCGGCATCACCAAGCCTAGAGAACAACAACGACGTGTTGCCTCTGCGCGCGCCCCTGTCGTTGCAACCTGCCGAAACATGCACCCTGCATCTGGATGAGACGATACATAGCCGGATCCTGAACCAGCTGGCGCGGCTGCCGCGTTGGTTGACTTGGCTCCTGTTGTGGGGTGACGTAGACGTGGCTGGCGAGGTGTTTAGCACGCGCTTTCCGTCATATCGCAGGCTCGGTGACGATGCTGGACCTAGCCCCGCTTGAACAAGCGTCAGATCCCGACGCGCCTTGCCTAGTCTGCGAAGACTAATGTTCAGCGTCGAGTACCACCAGCCAGTGTTGTGGCGGGATGTACCGCTCGCCGTAGGCTATGGCCACGCCGGAGTAGGTCTGCTTAAACAGCGCTGCGTATGTCTTCTGGTAGGCTACGCGTCTATCGGCCGGCACGTCCTGCCAGCCAACAGGCTGCGGGAAGCCGTCCTTCTCCCGGTAATTGTGGACATTACGCATCTGGGTGAGGATCTCCATTAGGAGGGATTGGGCCAACCGCATCACTTTCTCGCGGTCGGCCCGGTAGTCCGGCATGGCAGCAACGGCCGAGACCATTGCTGCCATAACCTTTTCATACGCGCCCTCCGGCACACGCACCTTGAAACTGGCAACCGGGGCGCGAAAGCAGGACATCAGGCCACCTGAGACTTTTCAGCCGCTTCATGCGCGCAGGCGTAGCCGACTGTCCGATCATGCGCATGGATCATCTCGTTGATCTCTTCCATTACGCCTTCGACCTTTCGTTTCAGGTCGAGCAAATCGTTCCGCGCGGTCACGTCAGCGGGATCTTCCGCTTCCAGCACTAGGTCTGTGGATCCAAAGTCACCGACCTTGGACGCTGGCCAAGACAGCGCAACATGCGCATCGGCGTCGGTGGCCTCTAACGTCGCGAGGTCCGGCATGCTGACGAGCACCGCGGTGGGATGCTTGTGCTTGGTAAGGATGACGCGCTGGCCATGCTGGCTGACGAGATCAACGAGTTCGGCCAGACCTGCCCGAGCGTCCGTCACAGGAACTTCGAGCGCTTCGCCACGAGAAATGACGTATTCTTCATGTTTCATCTGTTCGATCTCCTTCAAAAGGACTCAAACAATATGTACATTTTTCCCCCACAAGTCAAGGTTTTTGTACGAAAATTGGATTCAACCCGGCGGCCAGCGTACATCTTGTCCGTCCTTCATGTGGAAGATTGCGGTTACTTGGTGCCCTGCTGAACCTTTTTTACGTACGTTACGTGCATCAGTCAAGCATTCAACGCGACGTTGTGTACATAAATGTTGCATCAAGGCCACGATTACTGTACGTTTAGCCTAACAGCGAACGTTCTCTTCAACCTTTGTACGTTAAAGCAAACGCAACACTTGCATTCGTTCCACCTGCTCCCAAGTCGAGAGTTTATGTACAGAACTGTAGCCGTCCTTAGTCGCGCGGGACGCACATAGGGACACCGTGAAGCACTGGAGGACGGAGTCATGGCATATCAGCAGGCGAATTGGATCACCATGCACGGGATCACCTTCGAGGCATCTGCTGCAATCGCTCTCCGTAAACTCGATCCAGCCGCGCGTCAAATCGTCATGGTCAATCTAGCTCGGTTGCGGCTCAGGATCCTGAAGACGCCGCTGAACGCCTCCACCCCCGACGTAGTTGTGCTCGAACACGTCCAGATCCGTGACCTGCGCGTCTGGTATGTCCGCAACGAGACCGACATGCTGGTCAAACGCTTTGAACGCACTATCCTCCGCTATCCTCTTGATACAGTTCACCTGCTTCATCGAGCAGAATTTCCAATAGAGCCTCTCGCTCCTGGCGCCTCTACAACCTACGGGGCTTCTGGCGAACTCGAGCCATACGATCATGAGACGCCGCTGCTGGCCGAAAGCCCACCAGTGGCCTTCTTGCTGACACTGCGCAATAGCCGGTTGCAGGTCGCACTCGACACGCGAGCAGACAGTGCGCTGGCTTGGCAGGCCGACTGGACCGCACCGCACTGGCCTCATGCGGGAAATGCACTGATGCTCGAGGCCCGGCTGATGCTAGACTTGAGGTTGCAGCACGATACCAGCATTCGCGGCGCGTTCCGGATCTGGCAAAGGGAGGACCATGGGAACGACCTGCCACAACCGCTGCCCGCACCGGCCCGCCAAACAAAAACCTATGTGACACGCCCCACCGCGCGCAGAGCGCGCCCGCATGACCTGACGGATCGCGTCGCTGCAGGGGACTACAGCCATCTTGCCCAAGTAAGCGCTATGATGCAGGCGATAGAGCTTCTGTCCCAAGGGCGGACCGATGGCTGGGCGCTGTGTCTCGACGCTTTAAAGGCCGCTGGGGACGACGTCTACTACGCCCTCTCGCTGGATGTAACACTGCGCAGGAGCACCCTGCGGCGGCGCTGGCAGGGGAAAGTCGACATCGAATGGTGAGTACGCGACGCGAGCTCGTCGTTATGCAGGCACAAGCACGCCAAGTGGGGAGACCTCGTCCGGAGCAGACTTTGCAAGCTGCCCCGTCCACCTACTACGATCCCTTGGCAAAGTATGCTGATCTGGCCCGGTTGCCTCGGTGCGACGTTCTGCGGCCCGAGAGCAAGCGCGTGTTCGAGAAGACTTGGCGGGTCTAAGGGGTTCGCGAGATCTGGCGTCAGTTGGATCGCGAAGGCTTCGATGTCGACCGTTGCACCGTCGCCAGGCTGATGAAGGGCATGGTATTTAAGGCGTTATCCGCCGCAGGCCGCATAAAACGACGGTGCCGGACAAGAAGGTTCCATGCCCATTGGACAAGGTGAGCCGTCAGTTCCGCGTGCCGGCTCCCAACATGCTCTGGGTCAGCGATTTCACCTACGTCGCCATCTAATGGCTTGTGTGCGCCGCCTATGGCCCATTGATTTCCCGGGTTCCGGATCGGGATGGGAGGGGCGAGCCTCGTTCTGAGGCTTCAGAAGGAGGCGACGATGCCGGATGGTGGTGAAGGGTTCGACGGCCGGATCGAGGTGATCCGGCGCACTCGTGGCTATCGGCGCTGGCCGGACGAGGTGAAGGCCACGGATCGTGGCGGAGAGCTTCCGCCTGGGCGTTCGTGTGGCAGAAATGGCGCGGCGGCACGGGGTTCTTGCGCACCAGCTTTCGGCTTGGCGGCGGCAAGCCCGGAAGGGGCTGCTCGCTCTGCCCGAGAACGCGGTGGAGGGTCTGGAGGCTGCCTTAGTGCCCCTGACGGTGGAGCCGGAGGTTGGCGCCGGACTGGATGGCCTGTCGGGCGTGGTCACCATCGAGATCGGCGTCGTCGTCCTGCGAGTTCCGGGTAATGTGCCGGCCGAACGGGCGGCGGCGCTGGTGCGGGCGCTGCGAGAGGCGGCATGATCATCGCCGGACAGCGGCTGCCGATCGTGGTGGCAACCCGGCCCGTCGACTTCCGCTGTGGCCATCAGGCGCTGGCGCTGATCGTGCAGGACCAGCTGAAGCTTGATCCGAACTAGGGCGTGACGGTGATCTTCCGCTCGGAGCGCGGTGACAGGCTGAAGATTTTGGTGTGGGACGGCAGTGGCCTGGTGCTGATCTACAAGCGGCTCGAGCAGGGAAACTTCGCTTGGCCGAAGATCCAGGACGGGGTCATGCGTCTGTTCCGGGCGCAATATGAGGCGCTGTTCGAGGGGCTGGAGTAGCGTCGGGTGGTGGCGCAGCGGGTGGCCCCACCGGCTGCGGCGGGGTGACTCAGGCGGCCCTTTCCGACCTTGTTTTATTGGGTTCACGGCCCGGATCGGGTAGAAGGGCACATGTCGTAGCCCGTCGATCTCAGCCGCTTTCCCGATCTTCCGCCCGAGGTGGTGAAGGCGTTTGAAGCCGCGAAGTTCGAACTCTCGGTGGAGCGCGCCGCGCGCCTGCACGAGCAGGCGGTGGTGGCCGAGAAGGATGCCTTCATCGCCGACCTCAAGGAGCTGATCGGGAAGCTGGAGGGCCAGATCGCGCAGTACCGGCAGGCGAAGTTCGGGCCCAAATCCGAGAAGCTCGATCCGGCCCAGCTGGAACTGGCACTGGAGGATCTGGAAACCGCCAAAGCCGAGACCGAGGCGCGCATCGCCGCGGTCGAGGAGAGGATCGCGGCCAGCGCTCCCGATGCGGAGTAGACGCCCCGCGCGCCCCGCAGGGCTCGTGCCCTGCCGGACCACCTGCCGCGGGTCGAACGGGTGATCGAGCCCGAGAGCATCGCCTGCCCGTGCGGCTGCGGGGACATGGCCCGGATCGGCGAGGACCGCACAGAGCGGCTCGACGTCATCCCGGCGCGCTATCAGGTCATCGTCACGATCCGCCCGAAATACGCCTGCCCGAAGGGGCGGATTGGCGTCGTCCAGGCCAAGGCTCCGGCGCATCTGCTGGAAGGCAGCTGGCCGACGGAGGCGCTGCTTGCCCATGTCGCCGTGGCCAAGCATTCCGAGCACATGCCGCTCAACCGGCAGGCCGTGGTCATGGCGCGGCTTGGCGTGCCGATCGACCGCTCGGTGCTGGCAGACTGGATGGGGCGGACGGGTGCGCTGATCGCGCCGGTGGTCGAGCGGATGGCGGAACTGCTGAAGGCGCGCAGCTCGCGGCTCAACATGGACGAAACCACCGCTCCGGTGCTGGATCCGGGGCGCGGCAAGACCAGGACCGGCTATCTCTGGGCCATGCTGCGGGATGACCGGGGATGGGCGGCCTCTGCCACCCGGGCTGGTCTTCCACTACCGCCCGGCCACAGCGGTGAGTTCGCCGACGAGATCCTCGACGGCTTCCACGGCACCATTCAGGTTGACGCCTATGGTGGCTACAGCCACCTGGCCATGGCCGGCCGGATGGGCGGTCAGCCGTTGAAGCTGGCGTTCTGCTGGGCCCACGGTCGGAGAAAGCTGATCAAGGCCAAGCCGAAGATGGGCTCGCCCATCTTCGGCTTGGCGCTCCTGCGCATCGCGCTGCTGGATCAGTTCTTCGCCTGGCTTGCCGCCCGGGTCTCGCGCGAGTCGGACCTCGGCGATGCCATGGCCTACATGCTCCGCCGCCAGGCCGGCTTCCGACTGTTTTTGGAAGACGGCCACGTCGACATCGACTCCAACCTAGTCGAGAACGCCATCCGCAGCCCGGCCATGAACGGCCGCAACGCACTCTTCGCGGGCCACGACGAGGGCGGACGGTCCTGGGCGCGTTCGCGAGCCTGATCGGCACCTGCAAGATGAATGGCGTCGAGCCTCACGCCTACCTGCTCGACCTGTTCACCCGGCTCGCCCACAGCCACCTCGACAAGGACATCGACGCGCTGATGCCTTGGGCCTACATCCCGGCGGCCAACACCAAGGCCCCCTCACAACCGGCGAAATGACCTCATCCGTGAGGACCCAGTGAGCTCATATGAGTTCCGACAATCAGCGGACGCCGGCGCCCTTGCCGGGCGACCGCAAGCCAGAATTCAATGGGCCAGAGACGCCGCTTACGGCTCACCCGCTACCGTTGCACAATCAAAGGCGCGTTGACACCTTTCCCGCTTCGGGTCCGAACAGAGGACTGAGTGAGGAAGCTGCGTGTTAGGCCGGAGGTGTCGCTGGAGAACAATGCATCTGCGTAATCGGCGGCCATGTGAGGATCGTGTATGGGCCCGGGGAGGGCCGCGAGCTGTGGGCACTGTTGCGCTAGGTCAGTGATCGCGATGACCTAGTCGCCGCCGTCGCGCTCCAGGTCGGCTCATTGTCGAAACAGCATCATGTTGGCGACCACCGCTCCGAGAAAGGGCCCGCGTGCACCCGAGTGACATCGGACGAAGGCGCAGTGCGGCACATGTAGTTCACAGCTGTGAACTCTGCTGGATAGGCCTCCAACGGCGTGATGTTCACAGCTGTGAACATCACGCCGCATCTCGTCGGGATATTAACGCCATAATCATCGGCCCGCAGGAAAACTCGCCCGCCGCGGCCTTCGTTGTGAGCGCGCGGAGGTATCCGCCGGGCGATCTGATTTCTGCAAAGCGCTCGAGCATGGCGACAACAACAATCGATGCCTGCTCTGGCCCCATAAAGCGCTGAGCTTCTTCCCAAGCGGACGCGCTGATCCCCATGGCCGGCCGCACATGGGACGCGGCGCTATAAAGTTGATGCCAGTGCCTGACTTCGCCTTGGTAGAAGGTCTTGAGCGATGGACAGCCAGCAATCACCAAATGGAGCGGGATCTTTGGCAAGCGTTTTGTCTCCGCTTCCTCCCCGCCAGCAACAGATGTATCCCTTTCAATATGTGGCGCGCCGGCCGCCGGCCCGCCTTTTTCTAAGGCCGGTTCAAGATCTATGGTTTCTTTATTTGAATTATGAAGGCGGCGCTCATAATGGGCATCATTGGTGATCATTTCTTCTGTTTCAGGGCCATCAATGATGTCGCGTGCCTGATCAAGGCGTGCTTCAAGGTCTTCTCGATATGCCGAAAGCTCTTCGAGAGTGAGCTTGCGGCGCAAGGCGCGCGCGGTCAGGACGGCTTTGTCGCGAAGCTGATCCCAGAGGCCAAGGCTTGGCTGGAGCTCCTCGCCGAACTCCGCTAGAGATGCGAGATCACGCCGCATGAGGCTCACGACCTCCCGCAGTCGGCGTACACGTTCTTCGGCCTCACGCACCGCCTCTGCAGCCCGTGCTACCTCTTCGGAACGGCGGTAAAGCGGCGAGAGATCAAAGCCGAAGGCCACTCGCTCTTCGCCGTGCTTGCGTACATACCTCTTCCCATTAGGGCTATCTCGGCGCATGAGCAAGCCAGCGTCCACCAGACGGGCAATGTGCCTGCGCATCGTAGAGCAAGGCATGCCATTCAGCCGCTCACAGATCGCCTTGTTGGATGGGAAGATGACCATGTCAGCGTTCCTGCCAAGTGCATCATCGGGAAAGAAGCTAAGAAGTCCCTGCAGTACAGTTAGATCGCGCTCGGAAATACCAAAGGTGGCCTGCGCCTTGGAGAGCTCGCGAAGGAGCTCCCACTTGCTGACGGGCTTGCCAGGAGCAGCCGCCTCAGGCTGCTGGACTACGCGCATATGAGCGAGCGAGATCGGCCGCATAAACGGCGAAATCGGTGTGTACTCCATGATGTCGTTCACGAAGGCATAGAAAAGCCGTTCCGCAAATCACATAAGACTTGCGGTTTGCGCGCTGGCCCACTACCTTGAAAGTGCTAAGATCAAAGTTGGGGTCTCGTGGAGCGCAAGCTTTGCGGGACCTTTTCTTTAGCCTGTACCGTGCCTCCTTTTTGTTGCTGCTCTGCCTCTCATCATGTCTCGCGCCTCCAGCGATCATGAAGCTGATCGAGGACGTCTTGCGCATTGGCGTCGAGCCACTGCGCAAAGGCATCGTCCACATCCGTAAGTTCCAGCCGTAGCGCTCGGGCTGACCTCTTAATGGCGCCCGCAGGCGCGCCTTCGATCAGAAGGGGTTTCGGTCTCGGCTTCTTGGCGGGAGAATTACCGTTGGTCTTTCTCACATAGCGTACAACGGCTTCAAAAGCCGTGACCGAAGGATCAACCTGGGGCTCTCCTTCGGCCTGTTCGCGTGCAGCCGCTTGGCCACGGGCATCACTCGCCACCCGGCAAAGCTCCTCCATATCCATGCCGGCATCGGGGAGTTCCTTTGCCAGCGACTCCCATCTTGGGCGCCCAATGCCGTGAGCCGGTCCGATCGCATGGGCCAAGGCAGTCCCGATCGCCTTGGCAACCGAGATCGACATCGACACCGCAGAACGGGTCGCATTCAGCACTTCGGCAATCTGAGCCTGCGAACCAAAGCCGCTGTCGAGAAGCTCCTGTGCGAAGAGGGCGCGCTCAATGTAGCTCAGGTCACGCCTTCCAGTATTCTCGGAAACTTGGGCGCGCAGCGCGGCTGTATCGTCCAAAATCGCGATAAGCGCTCGGACCTTCTTGACCTTGTCGGAGGCACGAATGGCCTCGAGACGGCGGCGTCCATAGACGAGGAGATAGCGATCCGTTTCGGTCGGGTGGCGCCTCACAAGGATGGGGACGGTCTGGCCGTTCTGCTCGATTGACGCGCGCAGATCATGCACATCCTTGGGGTCCAGGCGATCCGAATACCTCTCGTCCTGGATCTCGACCGGATCGAGTTCCCAGACATGGTGAGCATCAACAGCATCGCGCGCCGAGCGCAGCGCCCGATTACTTGACATCATGCTGCCCGGGGCAGGGGGCGTACCCGCCGCTGCGAGACTGTCCAGCATGGACATGCGCTTCTTCTTGCTGTCGGTCATCAGCGCCCCCACGTCATCTGGATAAGCTGGGCAATCTCGTCGTTGACAGCGTTCAGGCTTTCGATTGCCCGGTCATAGGTCGTCCGTGTGAAGGCGCTGCGTTCGACCTCGTAAAGGGTCTGTTTGGTCAAGCCGGCATCCGATATGGCCGTCGACTTGAGCATCGGCGCGTTCAAGACCTTGTCGCCATACATCGTCCGCAAGAAGGCGACGATGCGGTTCTGTGGTGCGTCTGTCGGCTCATAACGGGTCAAGAGGTACCGCATCCAGTCATGCGACATGTCGGCACCACTGTCGGCGATGACGTCCATCAGGTCGGCCGTCATTCTGAGGAACTGGCTCATCGACATCACGTCGAGCATCTCTGGATGGATTGTTACGAGAACGCCTGTCGCGGCCGACAGTGCTGACATGGTCAAGAATCCGAGCTGCGGAGGACAGTCGATGACGACCACGTCATACCGCTCGTCGACCTGCGCCAGCGCCTCTTTCACACGGAAGAAGAACAAACCAGCGTTGCCGCGAGAAAGCGCCCGCGGCGTCTCATGCTCGAACTCCATCAGTTCGAGATTTCCAGGAATCAGATCGAGGTTTGGGATGTATGTCTTTCGGATCACCTCTGTGATCGGGACGGGGTGTTCATAACGGATCGCATCATAGAGCGTGCCGCCGTCCAGCAGATCAAATTCAGGCTGAACCCCATGCAAGGCCGTCAAAGAAGCCTGCGGATCAAGGTCGATCGCTAGGACACGGTAGCCCTTGAGGGCCAACCTTTGAGCGAGATGCGCCGAGGAGGTCGTCTTTCCCGAGCCACCCTTGAAGTTCATCACGCCGATGATCTGCAGATGGTCACCGGCGCGACGACCGGGCAGATAATCTCCCGCCTTTCGAGCCGTTTTCTCTAGCAGAATTCTCAAGTTATGGATATCTTCAGCCGAATAATGTCGCCGGTTCCCCGAGGAAACTTCTGGCGACGGCCCCTTGCCATCAAGGTGGAGCTTTCTGAGGTAAGAGTCGTTAACGCCCAGCAGAGCAGCGGCCTCTCCAGAAGTGAATTTGCGCATAGACTTGGATGCATCGGGAGGGAACAGGCTCTCACGCTGCGAATGCAGTTGTGCCGCCAACAGCTCCGAGTGCTGACGGATCACAGCGTTCAGTTCTTCCTGTGTATCCACTCTGCTCATCTGCCCTCGCGCGCCCGCGGCGTGTTCACGGATTTCGGCGTTTAGTCACCCTTTTCCGTGACTATTGCCGTGGGAGTCAGATTCGTGCAAGCTCTTTCTAAATCTGGTGTCAGCCGCTGCTTGACTCACAAGCATAGGACGCCTTCGAGGACAGGCTTGCCCAAGCATCCAGTTGGATATACAGTCAGGGACGTTTATCACATAGGAGGTCACGATGCAGGTCGCAAAATGGGGCAACTCGCTGGCCGTCCGCTTGCCCGCGGAGCTTGTTCGGGAACTGGGTCTCAAGGAAGGCGATCAGATCGACTTGGTCAAGGACGACCACCAGGTCCGAGTCCGTCGCCTTGCTCGTGCGGATGAGGTGCTGATGGGTCTGCGCCGTTTCCGGGGCGCGTTGCCGGCTGCAGAGCGCCTTAGCCGCAACGACGCGCATGAGCGCTGAGTTCGCGGACACGAACGTCATCCTTTACCTGCTCGATAACGGACCGAAGGCTGACTGTGCCGAGGAAATTCTGGGTCATAGGCCCCGGATCAGCGTTCAGGTCCTGAACGAGACGCTGGTGAATTGCCGCCGCAAAGCCGGCCTCAGTTGGGAGGAAGCAGGAGCGTTTCTCGAAGGAGTGCGCGCCCTGTGTCCCGTCGAAAGCCTGACCATTCAGACCCATGACGTCGGCCGCGCCTTGGCGGAACGCTACGGCTTCTCGATCTACGACTCGATTATCGTCGCCAGCGCTTTGGTCGCGGGGTGCACCACCCTGTGGAGCGAGGACATGCAAGATGGCCTGCTGGTTGAAGGCCAGCTTCGCATCGTCAACCCCTTTGCATGAGCGGGCCGCCTGTGATCCTGGCACTGGCCACAATCTCGTACTCCTTCCATATTGTGAAGGATTTGCAGGGGTTGTTCGGCTAGTCAACCAGCCCCAGCCTCTCAGCCCTCTCCAGCAGCATTTTCACGGATGATGCCTGCCACTTGGTTCTCCCACGTGGGGTGCGTTCACGCATGGCCTCGAGGCGTTTGCAGATGTCCTGCAGGGTGATGTTCGGGTCTGCGCCTTTGATGGCGGCGATGATTGCGGGCAGTCGGTCGTCAGTTTCGCGGCGGCCGGCGCGGCCGAGGACGGTTTCGGGCAGGAAGCCGTCGCGGACATAGGCGTTGACGGCTCGCAGGAGCCGGCTCTGGGTCCAGCGCCGGGCCTCGGGCAGGGGGGCGTTGAGGATGCGCAGCACGTCTTCCCATGCCATGGCGGGGCGCAGGCGGCGGACGTGGGGCACCCAGTCCTGCGCTGTCTGGTTCAGGCG
>OCLT01000372.1_pt1 | contig 36433 bp, 40 predicted proteins | sample 1481411 | NCBI WGS metagenome assembly OCLT01 (sample SAMN04168690, study PRJEB22393) | synthetic metagenome | isolation source: purchased from BEI Resources HM-276D
GATTATCTGAAAGTCCGAGATTCTAGATTCCCGCTTTCGCGGGAATGACGAAAAGTGGCGGGAATGACGGTTTGGGCATTCCTTAAATTACCCGTGTATCGCTGTAAATCTTAGAGATGGCGGAATATAGCGGATTAACAAAAACCAGTACAGCGTTGCCTCGCCTTAGCTCGAAGAGAACGATTCTCTAAGGTGCTGAAGCACCGAGTGAATCGGTTCCGTACTATTTGTACTGTCTGCGGCTTCGCCGCCTTGTCCTGATTTTTGTTAATCCACTATACAAAGACAAAAACATCGACCTCGGTCATGACTGATTGCCGGTGAAGCAATAAAAATGCCGTCTGAACCTGAAAACGGGTTCAGACGGCATTTTCTATCGGGGTTTTAAAGCGGCATTAAATGTCGGTTTCCAAATAAACGACTTGGGTTTGCAGATATTCTTCCAAACCGTGTTTGCCGTCCGCGCCGCCGATACCGGATTTTTTCCAACCGGCGTGGAAACCCTGCATCGCTTCAAAGTTTTCGCGGTTGATGTAGGTTTCGCCGAATTGCAGGCGGCGGGTAACGTAGAAGGCTTCGTTTAAATTAGTCGTATAAACAGAACTGGTCAGACCAAACTCGCAATCGTTTGCCAAGGCGATGACTTGGTCGAGCGTGTCGAAAGCGGAAACGGGCAGCACGGGGCCGAAGGTTTCTTCTTTCATAATGTCCATACTGTTGTCGGTGTCGGTCAGCAGGGTCGGCTCGAAGAAATAACCGCGTCCTTCGGCGCGTTTGCCGCCGCAAACCAATTTCGCACCTTGTTTGACTGCCCGTTCCACTTTTTCGGCAACGGCTTTGACGGCGCGTTCTTCAATCAGCGGGCCCATTTCCAGCGCGCCTGCTTCGGCTTCGGCAGGGTTGCCGTAGCGCACGCCTTTCATCGCGGCGGTCATTTTTTCAATGAATGCGTCTTTCAGACTGCTGTGGACATAGACGCGCTCGGCGCAGTTGCAGATTTGACCGGTGTTGCCGACGCGCGAAGCCAAGATGGATTTCACCGCCAAGTCCAAATCCGCATCTTTCAAAACGATGGCAGGCGCTTTGCCGCCGAGTTCCAGCGAAACTTTGGTGATGTTGGCGGAGGCGGCTTCCATCACTTGGCGGCCTGCTTCGACGGAGCCGGTCAGGCTGACCATATCGACTTGCGGATGGGCGGACAAGGCATTGCCGATTTCCGCGCCGGGACCGTTCACCACGTTGAACACGCCTGCGGGCAGTCCGACCGCATCGACGATTTCGGCGAAGATGTGGCAGTTGATCGGGGTTACGCTGCTGGGTTTGACGACGATGGTGTTGCCCGTTACCAAAGCGGGGCCCATTTTGCGGGCAATCAGGAAGAAGGGGAAGTTCCACGGCAAAATGCCGGCAATTACGCCCAGCGGACGTTTGAACAATAAAATATTTTCGCGCGGGCGGTCGCTTTGGATGATTTCGCCTTCGTAGCGGCGCGCCCATTCGGCCTGATAATCGAGATAGTCGGCGGTGAACATGACTTCCACGCGTGCCAAGTCTTTGGTTTTGCCGCCTTCGGCAACGATGGTGTCGGTCAGCTCGTCGGCACGTTCGCGTATGCCTTGGGCGATTTTACGCAAATACGCGCCGCGTTCGACCGCAGGCAGACGCTCCCAAGCCGGTTGCGCCGCACGCGCCGCCGCGACGGCGCGGTCAACGTCCGCCTTGCCGCCTTTGGGTTCGCGGGCGATGGCCTCTTCGGTGGACGGGTTCAATACGTCGCGCCATTCGCCGTTGAAATCGTTTTCAAAGCGTCCGTTGATGTACATGGCCAATTGTTTCATTTCGGGTTCTCCAGTTTTGTAGTTAGATGTAGTTTTAGTTTATTCCCAAATAAATTGCCGTACAAGTTTTTTATAGTGGATTAACAAAAATCAGGACAAGGCGACGAAGCCGCAGACAGTACAAATAGTACGGAACCGATTCACTTGGTGCTTGAGCACCTTAGAGAATCGTTCTCTTTGAGCTAAGGCGAGGCAACGCCGTACTGGTTTTTGTTAATCCACTATACACGCGGATTTCGGGTTTGAAATCAAATGCGGCTTACCGGTTTTCTTTTTTGGTTTCCGCAGGCGTGCTGCCGAAATATTGCCTGAATGCCTGAGTAAAGCTGGAAACGTGGCGGTAGCCGCATAAATATGCGGTTTCGCCTATGCTTTTTCCCCCGTTTTGCAACAGATAGAGCGCGTGCTGCATTTGTTTGTGGTGCAGCCATTCGCTTGCCGTAATGCCGAAATGGTCGCGCATACGGCGTTGCAGCGTCCTTTCACTGATGTTCAGCGCGTCTGTCAGCCGGTTGACTTGGTGTGCGCCGTCGGCAAACGCGGCATTTAGGGTGCGGCTGAAGTCTTCAGACGGCATAGCGTCTGCTTCCGCCGTTTGCCCCGCCGCCGGCCCGATGCCGTCTGAAACCGTGTCCCACAAGTCCGACAGCAGCCGCAACACGTCCGCCTCGCGGCGCAATGTTTCGCCCAAATGCCCCTTTGGGACGGCTTTCAGGCAGGATGCCGCCAAGCCGCGCAGGTTCGGGGGCAAATCCCATATCCTGACCGGTTCGCGGTAAAGCAGGGGTGCGAAACGCGCGTATTCCGGACGCAGCAGCCATTGTTCCATACCTTTAATGGTCATTTTGACCGTTTTGCCGCCTCGGTAAAGATAGCGGCTGAACAGGACTTCTTCCCCGACAGCAATTAGGACAATCTTGCCGCCGTCCGCATCGATTTGGAAGCGGCAGCGGTTGATGCCGAAGTCCAAACTGCCTTCCAGCAAGAGCACGAACGACACATAAGGTTCGGCGAGGCGGCTGCTGCAAAAATCACACCGTGCCGTTACTGTGCCGCCGTGGATGGAAATGCCGTTGGACAAAGTATCGAAACGGTAGCTGCCCTCCACATAGCTGCCGCCGCCGCTTTTGACTAGATTGACGAACCGGCTGCTGTTCAAATGTTCTGCTTTTTCCATAGTTTTCTGATAAAGGTTATCATTTGAAAGATAACATTTTTCGCCACAGCAAACAATCCGCCGCCGACAACGGCATTTTCACAACATTTACCGTCCGTATGCCGTCTGAAAATTGCCCGTCTTCCCGATAAGCCTTAAAATACACGCCGTCAAACCTACCGTCCGTCCGTACATGAGCCCATCCCCCTTTATCGAAATGAAAGACGTCGCCTTCGCGTATGGCGACCGCCCGATTCTGAAGAACATCAATTTCAGCATTCCGCAAGGCAATTTTGCTGCCGTAATGGGCGGTTCGGGCAGCGGCAAAACCACGCTGATGCGACTGATTACAGGACAGATTCGTCCGCAGTCCGGGCAGGTTTTGATTGAAGGACGGGATTTGGCGGGCTTTTCGGCTGACGAGTTGTATGAACACCGCCGCCGTATGGGCGTATTGTTCCAACACGGCGCGCTGTTTACTGATTTGTCGGTATTCGACAATATCGCTTTTCCGATGCGCGAACTGACGCGCCTGCCGGAAGCGGTGATTCGGGATTTGGTTTTGTTGAAATTGAACGCGGTCGGTCTGCGCGGTGTGGAAAACCTGATGCCGTCCGAGTTGTCCGGCGGGATGTCGCGCCGCGTCGCGCTTGCCCGCACGATTGCGCTCGACCCTGAAATTATGTTGTACGACGAGCCGTTTACCGGCCTCGATCCGATTTCCTTGGGCGTGATTGCCCACTTGATCAGCCGCGTCAACAAGGCTTTGCGTTCGACCAGTATTATGGTAACGCACGACATTGAAAAATCTTTGGAAATCGTCGATCAGGTGATTTTCTTGGCGCACGGCGAAATTATGTTCTCCGGCTCGCCGCAGGAAATGCGCGAACTGGATTCGCCTTGGGTGCGCCAGTTTGTCGGCGGGCTGGCAGACGGCCCCGTAGCATACCGTTATCCGGCGCAAACGTCGTTGCAGCAGGACCTGTTGGGATAAATGAGTTGATGCCGTCTGAAACCGTTGAACTTTACACATAGAAATTTATGAACTTTATCCGTTCCGTCGGGGCGAAAACCCTCGGCCTTATTCAATCCCTCGGCAGTATCACGCTGTTTCTGCTGAACATTCTGGCGAAGTCCGGTACGGCTTTCGTCCGTCCGCGCCTGAGCGTGCGCCAAGTGTATTTCGCCGGTGTGCTGTCGGTGTTGATTGTTGCCGTTTCGGGGCTGTTTGTCGGCATGGTCTTGGGTTTACAGGGCTATACGCAGTTGTCGAAATTCAAATCCGCCGATATTTTGGGCTATATGGTCGCGGCTTCGCTATTGCGCGAGCTGGGTCCGGTATTGGCAGCGATTTTGTTTGCCAGCAGCGCGGGCGGTGCGATGACCAGCGAAATCGGTCTGATGAAAACGACCGAACAGCTCGAAGCGATGAATGTGATGGCGGTAAACCCTGTCGCCCGCGTGGTTGCGCCGCGCTTTTGGGCGGGCGTGTTTTCCATGCCGCTTTTGGCTTCGATTTTCAACGTGGCGGGCATTTTCGGTGCGTATTTGGTTGGTGTAACCTGGCTGGGCTTGGACAGCGGTATTTTCTGGTCGCAAATGCAGAACAACATCACGATACATTACGATGTAATCAACGGTCTGATCAAATCCGCCGCGTTCGGCGTGGCGGTAACGCTGATTGCCGTGCATCAGGGCTTCCATTGCGTCCCGACTTCGGAAGGCATTTTGCGCGCCAGCACGCGCACGGTGGTTTCGTCCGCCCTGACGATTTTGGCGGTCGATTTTATATTGACCGCGTGGATGTTTACAGATTGACAGGCCGTCTGAAGACGAAACGCGGAACATCGGATATTCAAGGAACTTTAATGAAAAAGAACATATTGGAATTTTGGGTCGGACTGTTCGTCCTGATTGGCGCGGCGGCGGTTGCCTTTCTCGCTTTCCGCGTGGCCGGCGGTGCGGCGTTCGGCGGTTCGGACAAAACTTACGCCGTTTATGCCGATTTCGGCGACATCGGCGGTTTGAAGGTCAATGCCCCCGTCAAATCCGCAGGCGTATTGGTCGGGCGCGTCGGCGCTATCGGACTTGACCCGAAATCCTATCAGGCGAGGGTGCGCCTCGATTTGGACGGCAAGTATCAGTTCAGCAGCGACGTTTCCGCGCAAATCCTGACTTCGGGACTTTTGGGCGAGCAGTACATCGGGCTGCAGCAGGGCGGCGACACGGAAAACCTTGCTGCCGGCGACACCATCTCCGTAACCAGTTCTGCAATGGTTCTGGAAAACCTTATCGGCAAATTCATGACGAGTTTTGCCGAGAAAAATGCCGACGGCGGCAATGCGGAAAAAGCCGCCGAATAAACGTATGCCATCATATTCAAACTAGGACACTTAATCATGAAAAAATCCTCCCTCATCAGCGCATTGGGCATCGGTATTTTGAGCATCGGCATGGCATTTGCCGCCCCTGCCGACGCGGTAAGCCAAATCCGTCAAAACGCCACTCAAGTATTGAGCATCTTAAAAAACGGCGATGCCAACACCGCTCGCCAAAAAGCCGAAGCCTATGCGATTCCCTATTTCGATTTCCAACGTATGACCGCATTGGCGGTCGGCAACCCTTGGCGCACCGCGTCCGACGCGCAAAAACAAGCGTTGGCCAAAGAATTTCAAACCCTGCTGATCCGCACCTATTCCGGCACGATGCTGAAATTAAAAAACGCCAACGTCAACGTCAAAGACAATCCCATCGTCAATAAAGGCGGCAAAGAAATCATCGTCCGCGCCGAAGTCGGCGTACCCGGGCAAAAACCCGTCAACATGGACTTCACCACCTACCAAAGCGGCGGTAAATACCGTACCTACAACGTCGCCATCGAAGGCGCGAGCCTGGTTACCGTGTACCGCAACCAATTCGGCGAAATTATCAAAGCGAAAGGCGTGGACGGACTGATTGCCGAGTTGAAAGCCAAAAACGGCGGCAAATAACCGACAAACCATACCGTCCGAGGGCGGTATGGGTTTTCCGAGCAAACGCTATGCATACAGAACTCAAAAACGGAATATTGCACATCGGCGGCGACATCACCGTCAAAACCCTGACCGCCGCCGCTTTTACCCGCTTCAGACAGCAATGTCGTCTGAAAGACACCTGCGCGGTTGATTTGAGCGGCGTCGGACGCGCCGATTCCGCCTGCGTGTCGCTGCTGCTCGAAGTGCTGCGCGGTTGCAAAGGCAGCGTCAGGCTGACCGGCATTCCCGAATCCGTGCGCGCGCTGTCCGAACTGTACGAAATCAAAGACTGGCTGAAATCATGAAAAAAACCGCCTATGCCTTCCTCCTGCTGATCGGGTTCGCTTCCGCCCCTGCATTTGCCGAAACCCGCCCCGCCGACCCTTATGAAGGCTACAACCGCGCCGTTTTCAAATTCAACGACCAAGCCGACCGCTACATTTTCGCCCCTGCCGCGCGCGGCTACCGCAAAGTTGCGCCGAAACCCGTCCGCGCCGGCGTGTCCAATTTTTTTAACAACCTGTGCGACGTGGTCAGCTTCGGCAGCAATATCTTGCGCTTGGACATCAAACGCGCAAGCGAAGACCTTGTCCGCGTCGGCATCAACACCACTTTCGGTTTGGGCGGGCTTATCGACATCGCCGGCGCGGGCGGCATTCCCGACAATAAAAACACCTTGGGCGACACGTTTGCCTCGTGGGGATGGAAAAACAGCAATTATTTCGTGTTGCCCGTCTTAGGGCCGTCCACCGTCCGCGACGCGCTCGGCACGGGTATTACCTCCGTTTATTCGCCCAAGAATATCGTCTTCCGCACCCCTGTCGGACGCTGGGGCACGACTGCCGTATCCGCCGTCAGTACGCGCGAAGGCCTGCTCGATTTGACCGACAGTCTGGACGAAGCCGCCATCGACAAATACAGCTACACGCGCGACCTCTATATGAAAGTCCGTGCGCGGCAGACCGGTGCAACACCTGCCGAAGGTACGGAAGATAACATCGACATCGACGAATTGGTCGAAAGTGCCGAAACCGGCGCGGCGGAAACTGCCGTTCAAGAAGATTCCGTATCCGAAACACAGGCAGAAGCAGCAGGGGAAGCCGAAACGCAACCTGGAACACAACCTTAAAGCCATGCCGTCTGAAAATCCGTGTTCGGACGGCATTCCCTTCTGTCGGAACGGACAGTCCGAAACCACAGATTGGGCTATAATCTCTTTTTTGCGCATACCGCGCGACAGCAAAGGAAAAACCATGTACGAAGTCAACCGCAGCGTATTCGTCCTCATCCCTTTAGAACCTTTTTGGAACTGGCTGCAAACCCTGCCGGGCAACCACCTCGACGGACTGACTCTTGAAGACATCCAAGCCGACGCCAATTCCTACCTTGTCCGCCCGTGCGAAACCGCCGACGAAGTATGGGACGAAATCGAAGCCCGTTTTGAAGACATTTTCGCCGCCGAACTTGCCGACTGGTGCGAAGACGAACGCGAGTGGCCTGCGCTCGATGCCGACATTTTCAACGAATGGTTCGACATCCAGCTTTCTACCGTCATCACCGACCTCGAACACGAACCGCTTGCCCGCGAAGCCTTCCAACCCATCAACCTGAACTGATGAAGCTGACCGTCCGCAACTACCATCTCGACGGCTACGGCCATGTCAACAATGCGCGCTACCTCGAATTTTTCGAAGAAGCGCGCTGGGCGTTTTTTGAAGAACGCGGACTGCTGCACGAGTTGGCAGGCCTCATACTGATTGTCGCCCGCATCGACATCCGATACAGCCGCCCCGCCGTCGAAGGCGACGTATTGCAGTTTTCATGCCGCCTGAAAACCCCCGGCACGCGCCGTATTGTGCTGACCCAGACGATTACACTGCCAAACGGCAAAACCGCCGCAGAAGCCGACATCACCCTGATGCCCGTCCACGCCGCCACACAACGCACCGTCAGCCTGCCCGCCACCCTTGCCCGCGCATTGGAAGCCTTGTCCGAATGAAAAAAATACTCACCGCCGCCGTCGTCGCACTGATCGGCATCCTCCTTGCCATCGTCCTCATCCCCGACAGCAAAACCGCGCCCGCCTTCTCCCTGCCCGACCTGCACGGAAAAACCGTTTCCAACGCCGACCTGCAAGGCAAAGTAACCCTGATTAATTTTTGGTTTCCCTCCTGTCCGGGTTGTGTGAGCGAAATGCCCAAAATCATTAAAACGGCAAATGACTATAAAAACAAAAACTTCCAAGTACTTGCCGTCGCCCAGCCCATCGATCCGATAGAAAGCGTCCGCCAATATGTCAAAGACTACGGTTTGCCGTTTACCGTCATGTATGATGCGGACAAAGCTGTCGGACAGGCGTTCGGCACACAGGTTTATCCGACTTCCGTCCTTATCGGCAAAAAAGGCGAAATCCTCAAAACCTACGTCGGCGAACCCGATTTCGGCAAACTCTACCAAGAAATCGATACCGCGCTGGCGCAATAGCGATGCCGTCTGAAGCGCAAAAAACAGAAACGATGTTCCTGTTTTTTCAGATCATCCGCCCCGACACGTTCAGACGGCATTCAACCTTCCGGCAGATTCTTTTTCACCACTGCCGGATTGCCTGCCGCCAAAGAGTAGGGCGGAATGTCTTTTGTAACCACCGCGCCTGCGCCCACGACCGAACCGCGTCCGACGGTTACGCCCGCCATTACAATCACCCTGTGCCCCGGCCAGACATCGTCCTCCAACGTAATCGGACGGATTTCCGTGTAGCCCTCAAAGCGTTTTTTGAACGGTCAAACTTGTGGTTATTTGAATAAAACAGACATTCCGGCTCCATCATCACATTTTTGCCGACCACCAGCCCACGGCAGATTTCACAGTTTGCCCCGATGCCCGAGCCGTCGCCCAAAACCGTATCCGGAAACACATACGCCCCGCGTTCGATATTGACCCCGCGTCCGATATGCGGAGAAACCCGCCGCGCCAAAAAACCGCGCACCCGTCTGCCGACGATGCCGATGCCGCGCATATGTGACGGCGGCAACCCCGAACCGGCAAAACGCAGCAGCAGGAAAAAGAATTTTGATCCCATCAAACCTCCCTCAAAAGAACTTTTTATAGTGGATTAACAAAAATTAGGACAAGGCAACGAAGCCGCAGACAGTACAGATAGTACGGCAAGGCGAGGCAACGCTGTACTGGTTTTTGTTAATCCACTATACATTTTATCGAATATACTCTTGACGTAACAACAGAAAATAGCGAGAATGTCGGACTTGTCTGTAGCATAGGTACATCCCCTATGCCCGCTTTTTTGAAAGGAAATCAAATGAAACAAGGTATTCACCCGAACTACCACGAAGTCAACGTTACCTGCTCTTGCGGCAACAAATTCGCAACCAAATCCGCGATGGAAAAAGAAAACTTCAATATCGAGGTTTGCTCCCTGTGCCACCCGTTCTATACCGGCACCCAAAAAATCGTTGATACCACCGGCCGCGTGGACAAATTCAACAACAAATTCGGCAACCTGTTCAAACGCTGATTGCCGCTTTGCAAGAATTAAGCCCTGCCATCATTTCGATGGCAGGGCTTTTTAATATTTGGCACACTGACTTCTTATCTATATAGTGGATTAACAAAAATCAGGACAAGGCGACGAAGCCGCAGACAGTACAAATAGTACGGAACCGATTCACTTGGTGCTTCAGCACCTTAGAGAATCGTTCTCTTTGAGCTAAGGCGAGGCAACGCCGTACTGGTTTTTGTTAATCCACTATATTTTGACGGGGTTGAAGTTGACATCTACAAGGTTTAATGTTTGAATACATTTAAAAATATATTTGAATGAGATGTTTTATGATTCAAAATGTCGTTACTTCAATAATCCTGTATTCTGGGACAGCCGTAGACTTACTTATTATCCTAATGTTATTTTTTGCCAAAAGAAAAAGTAGAAAAGACATCATTAACATCTATTTAGGACAATTTCTAGGCTCTGTTAGTCTGATATTGCTAAGTTTACTTTTTGCATTTGTCTTAGATTATATTCCTAGTAAAGAGATTTTAGGTTTGCTCGGCTTGATTCCAATTCTCCTAGGCATCAAAGTTTTGCTTTTAGGAGATTCTGATGGAGAGGCTATTGCCAAAGAGGGTTTGCGCAAAGATAATAAAAACCTGATTTTTCTAGTCGCTATGATTACTTTTGCAAGTTGTGGTGCTGACAATATTGGTGTCTTTGTCCCATATTTTACTACCTTAAATTTAGCGAATTTGATAGTGGCTTTACTTACCTTTCTAGTCATGATTTATCTCTTGGTTTTTTCTGCCCAAAAATTAGCACAAGTCCCTTCTGTTGGAGAAACTTTGGAAAAATATAGCAGATGGTTTGTTGCTGTTGTTTATTTAGGATTGGGGATATATATCCTGGTTGAAAACAACAGTTTTGATATGCTATGGACTGTGTTGGGCTAGGAAAAAATATTATGAAAAAGATAGTATCTGCAAAGACTGCCATGTGCAGTCTTTTTTGTTGCCGGTCTTTTTGTGTCTGATGCCGTCTGAAGCAGTCTCTGCACGACCTTTGTGCGAATATTTGCTACACTTGGCAATCCGTCCATTTTTTCTCACGCTTATGCTGACCTATACCCCGCCCGATGCCCGCCCGCCCGCCAAAACCCACGAAAAGCCGTGGCTGCTGCTGTTGATGGCGTTTGCCTGGTTGTGGCCCGGCGTGTTTTCCCACGATTTGTGGAATCCTGACGAACCTGCCGTCTATACCGCCGTCGAAGCACTGGCAGGCAGCCCCACCCCCTTGGTTGCCCATCTGTTCGGTCAAACCGATTTCGGCATACCGCCCGTGTATCTTTGGGTTGCCGCCGCGTTCAAACATTTGCTGTCGCCGTGGGCTGCCGACTCATACGATGCCGCACGCTTTGCAGGCGTATTTTTTGCCGTTATCGGACTGACTTCCTGCGGCTTTGCCGGTTTCAACTTTTTGGGCAGACACCACGGGCGCAGCGTCGTCCTGATTCTCATCGGCTGTATCGGGCTGATTCCAGTTGCCCATTTCCTCAACCCCGCTGCCGCCGCCTTTGCCGCCGCCGGACTGGTGCTGCACGGTTATTCTTTGGCTCGCCGGCGCGTGATTGCCGCCTCTTTTCTGCTCGGTACGGGCTGGACGCTGATGTCGTTGGCAGCAGCTTATCCGGCAGCATTTGCCCTGATGCTGCCCTTGCCCGTACTGATGTTTTTCCGTCCGTGGCAAAGCAGGCGTTTGATGTTGACGGCAGTCGCCTCACTTGCCTTTGCCCTGCCGCTTATGACCGTTTACCCGCTGCTCTTGGCAAAAACGCAGCCCGCGCTGTTCGCGCAATGGCTCGACTATCACGTTTTCGGTACGTTCGGCGGCGTGCGGCACGTTCAGACGGCATTCAGTTTGTTTTACTATCTGAAAAACCTGCTTTGGTTTGCATTGCCCGCGCTGCCGCTGGCGGTTTGGACGGTTTGCCGCACGCGCCTGTTTTCGACCGACTGGGGGATTTTGGGCGTCGTCTGGATGCTTGCCGTTTTGGTGCTGCTTGCCGTCAATCCGCAGCGTTTTCAGGATAACCTCGTCTGGCTGCTTCCGCCGCTTGCCCTGTTCGGCGCGGCGCAACTGGACAGCCTGAGGCGCGGCGCGGCGGCGTTTGTCAACTGGTTCGGCATTATGGCGTTCGGACTGTTTGCCGTGTTCCTGTGGACGGGCTTTTTCGCCATGAATTACGGCTGGCCCGCCAAGCTTGCCGAACGCGCCGCCTATTTCAGCCCGTATTATGTTCCTGATATCGATCCCATTCCGATGGCGGTTGCCGTACTGTTCACACCCTTGTGGCTGTGGGCGATTACCCGGAAAAACATACGCGGCAGGCAGGCGGTTACCAACTGGGCGGCAGGCGTTACCCTGACCTGGGCTTTGCTGATGACGCTGTTCCTGCCGTGGCTGGACGCGGCGAAAAGCCACGCGCCGGTCGTCCGGAGTATGGAGGCATCGCTTTCCCCGGAATTGAAACGGGAGCTTTCAGACGGCATCGAGTGTATCGGCATAGGCGGCGGCGACCTGCACACGCGGATTGTTTGGACGCAGTACGGCACATTGCCGCACCGCGTCGGCGATGTACAATGCCGCTACCGCATCGTCCTCCTGCCCCAAAATGCGGATGCGCCGCAAGGCTGGCAGACGGTTTGGCAGGGTGCGCGTCCGCGCAACAAAGACAGTAAGTTCGCACTGATACGGAAAATCGGGGAAAATATATAAAAAACAACAGATTGAGCCGAATTTCTGGATTAAGTGCCGGAAATCGCGTATAATTGCGCGATTAAACCTTTATATAGTGGATTAACAAAAATCAGGACAAGGCGACGAAGCCGCAGACAGTACAAATAGTACGGAACCGATTCACTCGGTGCTTCAGCACCTTAGAGAATCGTTCTCTTTGAGCTAAGGCGAGGCAACGCCGTACTGGTTTTTGTTAATCCACTATAAATCAGCCGTTTTGCAGGCATCACACAGGAGCGACAATTATTATGATGACCCTCTATTCCGGCATTACCTGCCCCTTCAGCCACCGCTGCCGCTTCGTTTTGTACGAAAAAGGTATGGATTTTGAAATCAAAGACGTCGATATTTACAACAAACCCGAAGACCTCGCCGTCATGAATCCGTATAACCAAGTTCCCGTGCTGGTCGAGCGCGATTTGGTGCTGCACGAGTCCAATATCATCAACGAATACATTGACGAACGCTTCCCCCATCCGCAGCTGATGCCCGGCGATCCCGTTATGCGCGGTCGGGGCCGGCTGGTGCTGTACCGTATGGAAAAAGAATTGTTCAACCACGTCCAAGTGTTAGAAAACCCCGCCGCCACCAACAAGGAACAGGCAAAAGCGCGCGAAGCCATCGGCAACGGTCTGACCATGCTTGCCCCTTCGTTCAGCAAAAGCAAATACATCCTCGGCGAAGATTTTTCTATGATTGATGTCGCCCTTGCTCCGCTGCTGTGGCGGCTCGACCACTACGATGTCAAACTGGGCAAAAGTGCCGCGCCGCTGCTCAAATACGCCGAGCGCATCTTCCAGCGCGAAGCCTTTATCGAAGCACTGACACCCGCCGAAAAAGCCATGCGCAAATAAGTCCGAAATGCTTGCAAAACCCACCGTTTTGCAGGCATTTTCCTATTTTGGCGTACAACACGGAACCCATTATGCCCACTTCCACCAAACCCTACATCCTCCGCGCCCTCTGCGAATGGTGCAGCGACAACAGCCTCACACCGCACATCCTTGTCTGGGTCAACGAACACACGCGCGTCCCCATGCAGTACGTCCGCGACAACGAAATTATGCTCAACATCGGCGCGACCGCCACGCAAAACCTTCAAATCGACAACGATTGGATCAGCTTTTCCGCCCGCTTCGGCGGACAGGCGCACGATATATGGATACCTGTCGGACACGTCCTCAGCCTTTTCGCACGGGAGACCGGAGAAGGTATGGGGTTTGAGTTGGAAGCGTACCGCCCCGATACGCCGCCTGAAAACACCTCTGCCGAAACCGCGCCCCGACCCGCCAAAAAAGGCTTGAAATTGGTCAAATAAATCTATGCCGTCTGAACGGAATCGTGTTTCAGACGGCATTTTGTCCGATGGGGCGCAAACGGAATCTGTTTATCGGCAAAACCCGTTTCGGCGTATCAAAACCGTGTTGCCCCTGCCGATTCGATATTGGGATATTGAAAATGCCGTCTGAACCTGCGATACGGGCTTCAGACGGCATTTTGTCCGATATTCGGGCAATCAGGCGGTCAGCACGGCTTTCAGGATTTTGTTGACTTCGCCCATGTCGGCTTTACCTGCGAGGCGGGTTTTCAGCAGCCCCATGACTTTACCCATATCCGCCATACCTGCCGCGCCGGTTTCGGCAACGGCAGCTTCGACCTCGGTACGGATTTCGCCGGCGGAAAGCATTTGGGGAAGGTAGCGGTGCAGTACCTCGATTTCGGCGTTTTCTTTGTCTGCCAAATCCTGACGGCCGGCTTCAGTGTAGATTTTCGCGCTGTCTTTTCGCTGTTTGACCATTTTGGTCAGGATGGCGGTGATTTTGGCATCGTCGGCTTCGGTGCGTTCGTCCACTTCAAACTGTTTGACGGCGGCGTTGATGAGGCGGATGGTGCCGAGGGAAACTTGGTCTTTGGCGCGCATCGCGGTTTTCATGTCTTCGGTAAGGCGGATTTTCAGGCTCATGATGTCCTCGCTGGGATGTCGGATGGAAACGGCGGGTTTCGATGCCGTCTGAAAAGCAAAACACACCGCAGAGCAGGTCTTGCGGTGTGTCCTCATATCACAGGGCTGACCTGTAATCTGTACTTGAACGTTTAGTACATTTTGGGCGGCAGTTGTTGGCTGCGCAGGCGTTTTTGCAGGCGTTTTACGGCTGCCGCTTTTTTGCGTTTGCGTTCGGTAGTCGGTTTTTCGTAGGCTTCGCGGGCGCGCAGCTCGGTCAGCAGGCCGGTTTTTTCTACGGCGCGTTTGAAACGGCGCATAGCGACTTCAAATGGTTCATTCTCTTTTACGCGGATTGCAGGCATTTTATTTCCTTTAATAAATTCGGTTGTTTCATCTGCCCATCATATCGGTGGAAAGGGTAGGGCAGACGGTGTTGAAAGTTTACCGTATCGCTGTGCCTTGCGGCGGCGGGATACGCGCCGTGACGGAAACATCACCTCCTAACGGGTCGGCTTGTGCCGTGTCAAGCTGCTTGAAAAAGCAGGAAAAACAATTTTCGGATTGTCTTATATTTATGGTTCGCCGTCAATGCCGTTCGGGATAAAAATGCCGTCTGAAAGACCGGGCGGGTTTCAGACGGCATCGGTACGTCAGCGTGCAGGAACAATGCCCATACGCTGTTTGAGCGGGATGTGCGGCGCGCCGAAGAGGGCGGCGTAGTAGGCGGCATTGGCCATCACTTTTTTGACATAGTCGCGCGTTTCGGAAAACGGGATGGTTTCGGCATATACCGCGCCTTCGAGGGGCGTGTCCGCCTGCCATCGGCGCGCCCTGCCGGGACCGGCGTTATAGCCTGCGGTGGCGAGGACTTCGTTGTTTTGCAGGCGGCGTTTGGTGTCCGCCATATACCACGTCCCCATACGGATATTGCCGTCGGCGGTGTAAAGTTGTGCGGCATCCATACCGATTTTGCCGGCGATTTCGCGCGCGGTGGCAGGCATAACCTGCATCAGCCCCTGCGCGCCTACGCGGGATTGCGCGCCTATAACGAAGCGGCTTTCCTGACGAATCAGCCCATAAACCCAAGCCGGATCGACATTAACATTTTGCGCGTGGCGGATTACCGTGTCTTTAAACGGCGAAATATAGCGCAAGGTGTAGTTGAGTTTGCGGTCGGTGCGTTCCGCGCTGTTGACCGCCATATCGTAAAAACCGTGGTCGAACGCGGTTTGCGCGGCGGTCAGCAGCTTGTCTTCGTCAAAGCCGCGTGTGGCAAAACGCCATTCCGCCTGAGCCTGACGGCGCATTTTTGCATCACCGGCAGATTGGCTGTTTTGGAACAGTACCAGTGCGCGTTTGACTGCACCGTCTTCCGCCATGCGGCGGACGCTGTTTTTGCCGGCATCGGGCACATTGTTGCGCGTATCGATTTTCCGACCCAATTCTTCCCCTGCCAGCACCGCATAAAAATTCCTGCCCGTCGCTGCCGCCTGTTTGTAAAGTTTTTCCGCCTCTTGCGTGTTGCCCGTTGCGGCGCGGCTGCGTGCCAGCCAGTAGAGCCAGGTCGGGCTTTTTTGCAGTTTTTCGGGCATATGCGAGATAACGGAGGCCAGCTCGTCCCAACGTCGGGCGCGCAAGGCGGCGCGGGCGTACCACTCGATTTGGTCGTCGGTCAGTTGGCGGCGGTCGGCAACCTTGCCGTAATAGTCCAAGGCGGCAGGCACATTGAGGTTTTGCGACTGATAATGCCCCAATACGCCCCACGCGAAACTGCGTTGTTCGAGGCTTAAACCGCTTTCCATTTCGGACAGCAGGGCGGCGGCATTCGGCGATTTGCGTGCTTCTTTGCCGATGACGTTCAACAGGGCATATTCGCGCGAACCTTGTGTACCGCCGTCAAACGGGCTGCCCAATGCGGCGGCAAGGTTGCGTGCGTCTGTGGTTTGGCGGCCGGCCAGCAGTCCGCGCACGCGCCTCCAGGCGTCGTTGCCGTCCAACAAGCCGGATGCGGCTGCCTGTTCCAACAGTTTGGTGCAGCCCGAAGGCAGTTTGCCCGTATTTTTGACCAGTTCAGCGGCACGCGTATAGTCGTTGCGGCTCGAATCGGCGTAGCATTCGACTTCTTGGGCGCGCCCTGCCGGTTCGAGTTTGGCGTATTCCTGTGCAAACAGCGTCCACTGTCTGCGTGCGCCCAAAGACTTCAGCCACTCGTTGCGGACATTTTCCGCCATCGCGCTGTCGCCGGCGTTTTCCAAATAGGCGGCGACGGCGGCATCGTTTTTCTGTTTCACTGCATCCAGTGCGGACGGGTAGCCGCCGTAATCTGCCAGCGTTTTTCTTTCGGGTTCGGCAGGGCGGGTGGGAACGCTTGCCGAAAGGTCGGCAGTTTCTATATTGTCTGCCGGGGTCTTGCCGGCTGGCAGTGTGTTTGTCGAAGAACACGCGGCAAGCACCAGGGCCGCCAGCAGCGGCAGGGAATGCTTCATAGAGGGTAGGTACATCGGATTTCCTTAAGAATCGGAACCCTGAACGGTCAGGGTTGGAAAAGACAAAATGCCGTCTGAACAGGCGTTTGCCCGAATTATATGCCGAAACTGCACCGCCTTTGGAATGTTTCCGACATAATTTATAGTGGATTAACAAAAACCAGTACGGCGTTGCCTCGCCTTAGCTCAAAGAGAACGATTCTCTAAGGTGCTGAAGCACCAAGTGAATCGGTTCCGTACTATTTGTACTGTCTGCGGCTTCGTCGCCTTGTCCTGATTTTTGTTAATCCACTATATGTTTTTCAATTATTTGCCGTTTTGGTGCGAACCGCTGCCTTTGCCCGTTTCAGACGGCATTGTCCGAAATGGTTGCCCGCTTCCTGCTTTATTGACAAAAAAATGCTTTCCCGATAATATCCTACGAAAATTAACCTGCCGATTTGACACAGCTTGCGGGCATAACAGCTAAAGCGTTCCGACAATTTCAGCTTTATCTTCCGCGCCCGTTGTGTCCGACATCGGGCTTTGTTGTATGGGAAAGACAATGATTATTTTGGACAAGGTTTCCAAGCATTACCAAACGCGCGACAAGACCCGTTTTGCCGCCGTCGAGCCGACCAGCCTCGAAATCCGCGACGGCGAAATCTTCGGGCTGATGGGTTATTCGGGTGCAGGCAAATCCACCCTGTTGCGCCTGATTAACCTGTTGGAACGCCCCGACAGCGGCAAGGTCAACGTCTGCGGACAAGAGCTGACCGCGCTCGATGCCGCCGCATTGCGTCAGGCTCGGCAGAATATCGGCATGGTGTTTCAGCAGTTTAATCTTTTGAGCAACCGCACCGTTGCCGACAATGTTGCCTTTCCTTTGGAAATCGCCGGATGGCCGTCTGAAAAAATCAAAGCGCGCGTTAAAGAATGCCTTGAAATCGTCGGCTTGACCGAACGCGCCGGCCACTATCCCGCCCAGCTTTCCGGCGGGCAGAAACAACGTGTCGGCATCGCCCGCGCACTCGCGCCCAAACCCCAAGTCATCCTCGCAGACGAACCCACTTCCGCCCTCGACCCCGCCACCACGCGCAGCGTCTTGGAATGTTTGGAAGACATCAACAAACGCTTCAACGTAACCATCGTCATCGTAACCCACGAAATGAGCGTCATCCGCCGCCTGTGCGACCGCGCCGCCCTCTTGGATAAAGGCAAAGTCGTCGAAATCGTCGAAGTACGCGGCAACCAAATCCACGCCCAATCCGACATCGGGCGCGAACTGATTCGGGAGGACTGATATGGCAGACTTAACATTCCAACAAGCCGTTTCCACCATCGTCGGCATGAAAGACGAAATCTTCCGCGCCTTGGGCGAAACCTTCGTGATGGTCGGCTTGTCCACCACATTCGCCGTCATCTTCGGCACGCTGCTGGGCGTGCTGCTCTTCGTAACCTCCAGCCGCCAACTGCATTACAACAAGCTGGTGAACTTCCTGCTCGACAACCTCGTCAACCTCATGCGCGCCTTCCCCTTCGTCATCCTGATGATTGCGATGATACCCGCCACACGCGCCATCGTCGGCAGCACCATCGGTCCGGTTGCCGCCTCGCTGGTGTTGAGCGTGTCGGGATTGTTTTATTTTGCCCGACTGGTGGAACAAAACCTGCGCGAAGTCCCCAAAGGCGTAATTGAAGCCGCCGCCGCGATGGGTGCGCCGCCGATTGCCATCGTCTGCAAAGTCCTCTTGAACGAAGCGCGCGCGGGCATGGTTTCCAGCATTACCGTGCTTGCCATCGGGCTTTTGTCATACAGCGCGGCGGCAGGGATGATAGGCGGCGGCGGCTTGGGCGACCTCGCCATCCGCTACGGCTACTACCGCTACCAAACCGAAGTCATCATCTTCATCGTCGCCCTCCTCGTGCTGCTGGTCATCCTGATTCAAAGCACCGGCAACGCGTTGGCGCGGAAACTCGACAAACGTTGAACCCGAATGCCGTCTGAACGCCAAAACCCCCACCGCTATCCGAAAAATGCTATAAAATCCCCCTGTTCGCGGCAAATGCCGTCTGAACGCCGAATCCGGACGGCAGGACTCCCTGCCCGTCATTTTTGTTTGAAACTGCCACAACATCAGGAGAAAATATGAAAACCTTCTTCAAAACCCTTTCCGCCGCCGCACTCGCGCTCATCCTCGCCGCCTGCGGCGGTCAAAAAGACAGCGCGCCCGCCGCATCCGCTTCTGCCGCCGCCGACAACGGCGCGGCGAAAAAAGAAATCGTCTTCGGCACGACCGTCGGCGACTTCGGCGATATGGTCAAAGAACAAATCCAAGCCGAGCTGGAGAAAAAAGGCTACACCGTCAAACTGGTCGAGTTTACCGACTATGTACGCCCGAATCTGGCATTGGCTGAGGGCGAGTTGGACATCAACGTCTTCCAACACAAACCCTATCTTGACGACTTCAAAAAAGAACACAATCTGGACATCACCGAAGTCTTCCAAGTGCCGACCGCGCCTTTGGGACTGTACCCGGGCAAGCTGAAATCGCTGGAAGAAGTCAAAGACGGCAGCACCGTATCCGCGCCCAACGACCCGTCCAACTTCGCCCGCGTCTTGGTGATGCTCGACGAACTGGGTTGGATCAAACTCAAAGACGGCATCAATCCGTTGACCGCATCCAAAGCGGACATCGCCGAGAACCTGAAAAACATCAAAATCGTCGAGCTTGAAGCCGCGCAACTGCCGCGTAGCCGCGCCGACGTGGATTTTGCCGTCGTCAACGGCAACTACGCCATAAGCAGCGGCATGAAGCTGACCGAAGCCCTGTTCCAAGAACCGAGCTTTGCCTATGTCAACTGGTCTGCCGTCAAAACCGCCGACAAAGACAGCCAATGGCTTAAAGACGTAACCGAGGCCTATAACTCCGACGCGTTCAAAGCCTACGCGCACAAACGCTTCGAGGGCTACAAATCCCCTGCCGCATGGAATGAAGGCGCAGCCAAATAAGGCAGTCGTATAAAATGATGCCGTCTGAACTGTATCCGTGTTCAGACGGCATTTTTGTCCTTTAATCCGCCATTCCCTGCCATTCCGCCGAATCCGGCGTATCGATTCCGAACAGCGACAAAGCGTGTGCAACACTGTGCGCCACTATGTCGTCCGCCGTCTGCGGTTTGCGGTACATCGCAGGAACAGGGGGAAACACCACGCCGCCCATTTCCGTTACCCGCTTCATATTGTCCAAATGGGCAAGGTTCAGCGGCGTTTCGCGCACCATCAGCACCAGCCGCCGCCTTTCCTTCAAAACCACATCCGCCGCACGCGTCAGCAGATTGTCGCCGAAGCCGTGCGCGACAGAGGCAAGCGTCCGCATCGAACAGGGGGCGACCAGCATCCCATCCGTTTTAAACGTACCGCTGGCAATGCACGCCCCGATATTGCCGATCGGATGCACGAAGTCCGCCAAGGCATATACCTCGTCTCTCGCATAAGCCGTTTCCGAAGCGCGCGCCATCTCCGCACCTTTCGATACCACAAGGTGCGTTTCGACATCTTGCGCGCGCAAAAGTTCCAAAGCCTTCACGCCGTATTGGAAACCGCTCGCCCCGCTGATGCCGATTATCAAACGCCGTACCATCATCCGCCTTTCCCATAAAACCGCCTGCAACGGCAAACCGGCTATTATAGTGAAAAAACAGAAATCCGATAAACGCGGATACAAATTGTCGGCAACACCCAATATCCGATAAAATACCCGATTTAACATCCTATCTGAATAGGCACGGGAGGGCGGTATGGCAAAAGTAAAAGGCGGATTGGGGCGCGGCTTGGATTCGCTGCTCGCCAACGGCGCGGACAACAGCAGCGGCGACCGATTGACCACGGTTGCGGTTAAAGATATCCGGCCCGGCCGCTATCAGGCGCGTGTTCAAATCGATGACGAAGCCTTGCAGGAACTGGCAGATTCGATTAAGGCGCAAGGCGTGATACAGCCCGTCATCGTGCGCGAACACGGACTGTCCCGATACGAACTGATTGCAGGCGAACGCCGTTGGCGCGCCGCACAGATTGCCGGCCTGACCGAAATCCCCGCCGTTATCAAAACCATCAGCGACGAAACCGCATTGGCAATGGGTTTGATCGAAAACCTCCAGCGCGAAAACCTCAACCCCATCGAAGAAGCACAAGGCTTGAAACGCCTTGCCGACGAGTTCGGGCTGACCCACGAAACCATCGCCCAAGCCGTCGGTAAAAGCCGAAGCGCGATTTCCAACAGCCTGCGCCTTTTAAGCCTGCCCGAACCCGTGCAGGAAATGCTTTACCAACGCCGCCTCGAAATGGGGCACGCCCGCGCATTGCTGACCCTGCCCGTCGTCGAACAGCTCGAATTGGCGCAAAAGGCCGTCAAAAACGGCTGGTCGGTGCGCGAAGTCGAACGCCGCAGCCAGGCCGCCCTTCAAAACAAACGTCCCGAGCCCAAAAAGACTGCCGCCGCCGACATCGGCCGCCTGAATGATTTGCTGACTGAAAAACTGGGTGTCAACGCTGAAGTCAAAACCGCCAACCACAAAAAAGGCAGGATTGTCCTGTATTTCGATACGCCTGAAACGTTCGGCCACCTGCTGGAGCAGTTGGGCATAGATTACCGGCCTTAATTTTGCGGGATATACCGTCTGAAATATAGAGAATAGCTTTCCAGATTTTAAGTGGGAAATATAATTCTATTGACATTTTTTCTGCTTCACGTAAGAATCGTTTTCCTGTTTTCATTTTTAATTTTCGAGGAAATTATGAACACACGCATCATCGTTTCGGCTGCGTTCGTTGCGTTGGCATTAGCAGGTTGCGGCTCAATCAATAATGTAACCGTTTCCGACTAGAAACTTCAGGAACGTGCCGCGTTTGCCTTGGGCGTCAGCCCAAATGCCGTAAAAATCAGCAACCGCAACAATGAAGGCATACGCATCAACTTTACCGCAACTGTGGGTAAGCGCGTGAGCCAATGCTATGTTACCAGTGTAATCAGCACAATCGGCGTTACCACTTCCGATGCAATTTGTTTGGGAGGCGGAACGCACAAAGGCAAAAGTCAATGCAATGCTTTGCTTAAAGCGGCAGGCAGTTGCTAATCCTTTATTCGGAAAAGGTCGTCTGAAAATATTTTCAGACGACCTTTTATTTATTGAGCAAATTCCCCAAACTGCCGACAATCCGACCGATAAACTGCTACAATTTCGCGTTGATTTTTTATTATTTCCACGTAAAGCAAACAAATCACGTAAGAACATTAAAAATGTAAAGAAATTGCGGACAAACTCCTTAATATCCTGTAATTATATGTAATGTGTGTTAGAATGACACCTGTCGCCGTTATTCAGGCGGCGAGCGCGGCGGATTGGGATACGTTGTTTCACAAAGATTAACTGTCGCTTGACGTAATAAGGCTTCTAAATTATATTAGCCGCGCCCCAAATCCGAGGCGGAAACATTCCCTTTATGAAGCAGATTATCATCCTACAATCCGCCGTATTGTCCATATGCGCCGCAGTTGCCTTTGCTGTATGGGGTTTTGCCGGATTCCTTTCGGCGGTCGGTGGCGGTTTGTCCTACCTGCTTCCCACGTTTGTTGCAGTTTTACTTTTAAAACTTTTCAGGGGAAACCCCTTCCTGCAAAGCAGGATGTTCGTCTTCGGAGAGATTTTAAAAGTAGTGCTGTCGCTGTTGTCCATGCTTGCCGTATTTGCAATATGGCATCAATCGCTGGTGTTCGCCCCGTTTCTGATGGGGCTGCTCGGTGTCAGCCATTTGGTTTTTTTAGTATTGTTGAGAGTGAAAGATTATGGCAGGTGAAACCATTACCGCTGCCGACTACATCAAGCACCACTTGCAGAGCTTGACCAGTTTGTCGGATGTTACTCAGGGTCAGGGACTGAAAAACATTGCTGATTTTTCGTTTATTAACCTTGATGCCGTCTTTTTTGCCGTCCTGTTGGGCGTAATCGGCAGCTTTCTGTTGTGGCGCGGTGCAAAAAAAGCGACGGCAGGCGTTCCCGGACGTTTCCAGGCCGCAGTGGAAATCTTGTTTGAGTTTGTGGACGATATGTGTAAGAGCATCATTCACAACGAAAAGTCTAGAAAAGCCGTCGCGCCGTTGGGTCTGACGCTGTTTGTCTGGATTTTTCTGATGAACGCGATGGATATGCTGCCGGTCGATTTGCTGCCGATGGTATGGCAGGGCATTACCGGCAACCATCACGCCCTGCTGCGCGTCGTACCGACTGCCGATTTGAACACCACTTTGGCACTCGCTGTCGGCGTGTTGCTGATTTGTATCTATTACAACATCAAAATCAAAGGATTGGGTGGCTGGTTTCACGAGTTGTTCAGCGCGCCGTTCGGTGCAAAACTCGCACCTGCGAACTTTCTGTTGAATTTGGTCGAGTTTCTTTCTAAAACCGTATCCCACGGTATGCGGTTGTTCGGCAATATGTATGCGGGCGAATTGGTATTCTTGTTGATAGCCTTGCTTGGCGGTGCTTGGGCGGCTTCCGGCAGCGTCGAAGTCATGGATCCGATTCTGTTTGTATTCCACATTATTGCCGGTTTGGCATGGGCGATTTTCCATATTTTGGTGATTACCCTGCAGGCGTTTATTTTCATGGCGTTGGCGTTCGTCTATATCGGACAGGCACATGATGCGCACTGATTTTCCTAAGTAGTTTGTTTTTGTAGTTTAACCTTTGTTTCTTTAAGGAGTTTAAAATGGGTTTGATTGCTATCGCATGTGGTTTGATCGTTGCATTGGGTGCATTGGGTGCCTCTATCGGTATCGCAATGGTCGGTTCTAAATATTTGGAGTCTTCTGCCCGTCAGCCCGAACTGATCGGTCCGCTGCAAACCAAACTGTTCCTGATTGCCGGTTTGATTGATGCCGCATTCTTGATTGGTGTCGCCATTGCACTGCTGTTCGCCTTCGTTAACCCGTTTGCAGGTGCATAATCAGGACGGATTCGTCCGTTCCGTACAGGCGCAGCCTGTTTGATTAACCCCAGTACGAAGGTTAAGTAACGTGAATATCAATGCAACATTATTCGCTCAAATCATCGTCTTTTTCGGTTTGGTATGGTTTACCATGAAATTCGTGTGGCCGCCGATTGCAAAAGCTTTGGATGAGCGTGCCGCAAAAGTCGCCGAAGGCTTGGCTGCCGCCGAGCGTGGTAAAAGCGATTTTGAGCAGGCTGAAAAAAAGGTTGCAGAACTCTTGGCAGAAGGGCGTAATCAGGTTTCCGAAATGGTTGCCAACGCCGAAAAACGTGCCGCCAAAATTGTCGAAGAAGCCAAAGAACAGGCTTCTTCCGAGGCGGCGCGCATTGCAGCTCAGGCAAAGGCCGATGTGGAGCAGGAATTGTTCCGCGCACGCGAATCCCTGCGCGAGCAGGTTGCCGTGTTGGCTGTCAAAGGTGCCGAATCTATTTTGCGCAGCGAAGTCGATGCTTCCAAACACGCAAAACTGCTCGATACCCTGAAACAGGAGCTGTAATCTTATGGCAGAGTTCGCAACGATTGCCAGACCTTATGCAAAGGCATTGTTCGGTCTGGCTCAGGAAAAAAACCAAATTGAGTCTTGGTTGGGCGGACTGGAAAAACTTGCGGCGGTTGTTCAGGAAGGGAAGGTGGCTTCATTGATTGACCGTCCTGAAACGAATGCTTCAGAAAAAGCAGATATCCTCATCGATTTGGTCGGTTTGAAAGACAAGGAGTTGAAAAACTTTGTTATCGTCTTGGCCGGGCAGAAACGTTTGTCGATATTGCCGGAAGTATATGCTCAATATCAAGACTTGACCTTATCATTCAACCATATCAAATCTGCCGTCATTTACAGTGCCTATCCGTTGACCGACAAACAGGTCGGCGAGTTGGTGCAAATGCTGAATAAGCGTTTCGACAGCGAGCTGAAAATCTCTGTCGAAATCGAACCGGAGCTGATTGGCGGCATAAAAGTTGAAGTGGGTGATCAGGTTTTGGATTTGTCTGTACAAGGCAAATTGAGTGCCTTGTACACGACTATGACGAATTAGGAGAGTTTTCATGCAGCTTAATCCTGCTGAAATTAGCGATTTGATTAAAGCCAAGATCGAAAATCTGTCTGTAAATGCCGAAGTGCGTACCTGTGGTACGGTAATTTCGGTAACTGACGGTATCGTTCGCATCCATGGTTTGTCAGATGCAATGCAAGGTGAGATGCTCGAATTCCCGGGTAACACTTTCGGCTTGGCGATGAACCTGGAGCGCGACTCCGTCGGCGCCGTAGTGTTGGGCGAGTACGAACACATTAAAGAAGGCGACACGGTTACCTGTACCGGTCGTATCTTGGAAGTGCCGGTCGGACGCGAACTGGTCGGACGCGTCGTTGATGCATTGGGTCGGCCTATCGACGGCAAAGGCCCGATTAATACAACTTTGACCGCCCCTATCGAAAAAATCGCACCGGGCGTGATTGCGCGCAAATCGGTTGACCAGCCGATGCAAACCGGTCTGAAGGCGATTGACTCTATGGTTCCTGTCGGTCGCGGTCAGCGTGAGTTGATTATTGGCGACCGTCAGACAGGTAAAACGGCCGTAGCATTGGATGCCATCGTCAACCAAAAAGGTACGGGTGTTATCTGTATCTATGTCGCTATCGGTCAAAAAGCATCTTCTATTGCCAACGTGGTCCGCAAATTGGAAGAGCATGGCGCGATGGAGCATACCATCGTGGTTGCTGCAACTGCATCTGAAGCGGCGGCATTGCAATATATCGCACCTTACTCCGGTTGTACGATGGGTGAATTCTTCCGCGATCGTGGCGAAGATGCCTTGATTGTTTATGACGATTTGTCCAAACAGGCTGTGGCTTACCGTCAAATTTCCCTGCTTTTGCGCCGTCCGCCCGGCCGCGAAGCCTATCCCGGCGATGTGTTCTACCTGCACTCCCGTCTGTTGGAACGTGCGGCACGTGTCAATGAACACGAAGTGGAGAAATTGACCAACGGCGAAGTAAAAGGCAAAACCGGTTCTCTGACCGCGTTGCCGATTATCGAAACCCAAGCGGGCGACGTATCTGCTTTCGTTCCGACTAACGTCATTTCGATTACCGACGGTCAGATTTTCTTGGAAACCGACCTCTTCAACGCCGGTATCCGTCCTGCAATCAATGCCGGTATTTCCGTATCCCGCGTAGGCGGTGCTGCACAAACCAAAGTGATTAAAAAGCTGGGTGGCGGTATCCGTTTGGCGTTGGCACAATATCGTGAATTGGCGGCGTTCTCGCAATTTGCATCCGATTTGGATGAAGCTACGCGCAAACAATTGGAGCATGGCGAAGTCGTAACCGAACTGATGAAACAGAAACAGTTCAGTACGTTGAATACGGCTGAAATGGCTTTGACCCTTTGGGCAATCAACAACGGTTCGTATTCTGATGTTCCGGTTGCCAAAGCTCTGGCTTTTGAATCTGAATTTTTGAGCTTTGTCCGTACCCAACATCCGGAAGTTTTGGAAGCCGTCAATGCTTCAGGTGCAATGTCCGACGAGAGCGAGAAAACGCTTGAAGCAGCCATGAAATCCTTCAAATCTTCTTACGCCTATCAGGCATAAGGCTTGAAGTGAAAGGAGTCTGAAATGGCAGTAGGAAAAGAGATTCTCACCAAAATCCGCAGTGTTCAGAATACCCAAAAGATCACTAAAGCGATGCAGATGGTGTCAACCTCTAAAATGCGGAAGACTCAGGAACGGATGCGTTTGGCGCGTCCGTATGCCGAAAAAGTGCGTATGGTGATGAGCCATCTTGCGCAAACCAATACCGATCATGGTATTCCGTTACTGGAATCTCATCGGGAAATCAGACGTGTCGGTTTTATTTTGATTACGTCTGATAAGGGTTTGTGTGGCGGTTTGAACGCCAACGTGCTGAAAAAGTTTTTGGCACAAGTTCAAGAGTATCGGAATCAAGGTATTGAAGAGGAAATCGTATGCTTTGGCAGTAAAGGTCTGATGGCGTGTCAGAGCATTGGTCTGAATGTGGTTGCCAGTGCCGTAAATTTGGGCGATACCCCAAAAATGGAAATGCTGCTCGGACCTTTGACAGAACTCTTCCAACGGTATGAGAAACATGAAATTGACAGAATCCATCTGGTGTATTCGGGTTTTGTCAATACCATGCGTCAAGAACCGAGAATGGAAGTATTGCTGCCTATCGGTGAGAACGTGATTGGCGATTCAGCTCCCAAATCACCGTTCAGCTGGGAATACCGCTACGAACCGACTGCACTTGCAGTGTTGGAATATCTGGTTCGCCGCTATTTAGAGTCTGTGGTTTATCAGGCGTTGAGCGACAATATGGCATCCGAACAGGCAGCCCGCATGGTTGCCATGAAAGCTGCAACAGACAATGCAGGCAATGCCATCAAAGAGTTGCGTTTGGTATATAACAAATCGCGTCAAGCTGCGATTACCACGGAATTGTCAGAAATTGTAGCAGGTGCGGCGGCTGTCTGATGCCGTCTGAATCCTGTACGGAAATTAGGATACGATAATGAGCCAAGGCAAAATCGTACAAATTATCGGTGCGGTTGTTGACGTGGAATTTCCACGCGACATGATTCCGCGCGTTTACGACGCTTTGAAATTAGACGAAAACGGTCTGACTTTGGAAGTCCAACAGCTTTTGGGCGACGGCGTAGTCCGTGCCATTGCGATGGGCAGCTCGGACGGTTTGAAACGCGGCATGACTGTGAGCAATACCGGTGCGCCCATTACTGTGCCGGTAGGTAAAGGTACGTTGGGACGCATTGTCGATGTATTGGGAACGCCTGTTGACGAAGCAGGTCCGATCGATACCGACAAGAGCCGTGCCATCCACCAAGCTGCCCCTAAGTTTGACGAACTGTCTTCCACAACCGAATTGCTCGAAACGGGCATTAAAGTGATTGACTTGCTGTGTCCGTTTGCCAAAGGCGGTAAAGTAGGTCTGTTCGGCGGTGCCGGTGTGGGTAAAACCGTGAACATGATGGAATTGATCAACAACATCGCCAAAGCGCACAGCGGCTTGTCCGTGTTCGCAGGCGTGGGTGAGCGTACCCGCGAAGGTAACGACTTCTACCACGAGATGAAAGATTCCAACGTATTGGATAAAGTGGCAATGGTTTACGGTCAGATGAACGAACCTCCGGGCAACCGTTTGCGCGTCGCATTGACCGGTTTGACCATGGCGGAATACTTCCGTGACGAAAAAGACGAAAACGGCAAAGGCCGCGACGTATTGTTCTTCGTGGACAACATCTACCGTTACACCCTGGCTGGTACCGAAGTATCCGCATTGTTGGGTCGTATGCCGTCTGCAGTGGGCTACCAACCGACATTGGCAGAAGAAATGGGTCGTTTGCAGGAGCGTATTACCTCTACCCAAACCGGTTCTATTACTTCCATCCAAGCCGTATATGTACCTGCGGACGACTTGACCGACCCGTCTCCGGCAACAACGTTCGCCCACTTGGACGCAACCGTCGTATTGAGCCGCGATATTGCCTCTTTGGGTATTTACCCGGCAGTCGATCCGCTTGATTCTACTTCGCGCCAACTGGATCCGATGGTATTGGGTCAAGAGCACTACGACGTGGCGCGCGGTGTGCAGTCCACCCTGCAAAAATACAAAGAATTGCGCGACATCATCGCCATCTTGGGTATGGACGAATTGTCTGATGAAGACAAACTGACCGTAATGCGTGCGCGTAAAATCCAACGCTTCCTGTCCCAACCGTTCCACGTTGCCGAAGTGTTTACAGGTTCTCCGGGTAAATATGTCGCCCTGCGCGATACCATTGCCGGCTTCAAAGCCATCTTGAACGGCGAATACGATCATCTGCCCGAGCAGGCATTCTATATGGTCGGCAGCATTGAAGAAGCAGTAGAGAAAGCGAAAACCTTAAACTAAGGAGGTCGGCATGAGCATCATGCAAGTTGAGGTGGTAAGTAGCGAGCAGAAAATCTATTCAGGCGAGGCAACATTTATCGTTGTTCCGACTGTACAGGGCGAACTCGGTATTTATCCGCGACACGAGCCGATTATGAGTTTGGTGCGGCCGGGGGCTTTGCGTTTGACCGTTCCGGGCGAGGATAAAGAGGTTTTGGTTGCTGTTTCCGGCGGTGTTTTGGAAGTACAGCCTGATAAAGTAACTGTCTTGGCGGATGTTGCCGTCCGCAGTGCGGAGATGGATCGGGCACGTGCGGAAGAGGCGAAAAAAGCCGCAGAAGCGGGCATTTCCCAAGCTAAAGACGATAAGGCTTTGGCGGAAGCGCATAAAGTATTGGCTGCTGCGATTGCACAGCTCAAAACTTTGGACTATATCCGTTCGCACAAGAAATAAACTTGTTTGGTTTGGAAAAGCACGACCGTTTGGTCGTGCTTTTTATTTTCCGGATTTAAATTAAAGACTGTGTTTGGATATGGCGTTGGCAGGCATAGCCTGCTTTAAGGTATTCAATAGGGCAGCCTGCCGCCTAACCGAAACATATAGCGGATTAACAAAAATCAGGACAAGGCGACGAAGCCGCAGACAGTACAAATAGTACGGAACCGATTCACTTGGTGCTTGAGCACCTTAGAGAATCGTTCTCTTTGAGCTAAGGCGAGGCAACGCTGTACTGGTTTAAATTTAATCCACTATATCATGTATGCCGTGTTTTCAAATCAGTCTGTCTTTGAGATAAACCTATCCAAACAGCAATGGAAACAGTAAAATAAACCCTTTATTTTATCGAATCATAAGCCATGCTTACCTTCCAACAAATCATCTTCAAACTGCAAACATTCTGGGCAGACAAAGGCTGCACCGTCATCCAACCCTTCGACATGGAAGTCGGTGCCGGCACATCCCATCCCGCCACCTGCCTGCGCGCACTCGGCCCCGAGCCTTGGTTTGCCGCCTACGTCCAACCCAGCCGCCGCCCCAAAGACGGCCGCTACGGCGACAACCCCAACCGCCTGCAACACTATTACCAATTCCAAGTCGCCCTCAAGCCCGCTCCCGCCAATATCCAAGACCTCTATCTCGACTCTCTGCGCGAATTGGGCATCGATCCCAAAGTCCACGACATCCGCTTTGTCGAAGACGACTGGGAAAACCCCACCCTCGGCGCGTGGGGTTTGGGCTGGGAAGTCTGGCTCAACGGCATGGAAGTAACCCAGTTTACCTATTTCCAACAAGTCGGCGGCATCGACTGCACGCCCGTACTCGGCGAAATCACCTACGGCATCGAACGCTTGGCGATGTACTTGCAAGGTGTAGAAAACGTCTACGACCTCGTTTGGGCAAAAACGCTCGACGGCAACACCGTCACCTACGGCGACGTGTACCACCAAAACGAAGTCGAGCAATCCACCTACAACTTCGAATACAGCGATGCCGACTGGCTGCTGCGCCAGTTCAACGACTACGAAGCGCAAGCCAAACGCCTGCTTGCCGAAGAAAACGCCGCCCTCGCCCTGCCTGCCTACGAGCTTGTCCTCAAAGCGGGGCATACGTTCAACCTTTTAGACGCACGCGGCGCGATTTCCGTAACTGAGCGGGCAACTTATATTGGACGTATTCGTGCATTGAGCCGCGCCGTGGCGCAAAAATATGTTGAAAGCCGCGAAAAACTGGGCTTCCCTTTAATGAAGGCAAACGCCGCCTAAGGGGGCGACGATTTTTTACGTTCGGGCGGCACGATAAGGCAGCCGTCCGGAAGCCATTATATTTTTTAGGAAAATCATGCCTGTCTATTTCCGCACCCCAAGCAGGAAACGCCTGCACAAAATGAACCGCCGCCAGCATAAAAAGCTGCATTTGGGCGAGTTTCAAACATTGATTTTCGGCGTTCAAGGCAGTTTGCACCAAGCTGAGGACGATGCCGAAGCGTTCGACCGCTTTATGGACGAGCTGATTGCGTATCTTGCGGCAAACGGCTTTGAAATGGCGGGGGGGCGATTGCGGCGATTTTTCGTGCCTGTTTCAAAAATCCGGTGCCCGAAGCTTGGGAGAAACCGAGAAAAAAGCCATTATCTCTTGGCTGGCAGACCGCGAAGATGTTGCCACTTTGTACGCCACCCCGCTGGTTGACGGTTTTTATGGGGATGACGGCTGGGAAAATTACAGCGAAACCTATAAACAGGCAGATTAACCAAATTCAAAGAAAGCCGAATGATGACCCAAACCCTTTTAATCGAACTCCTTACCGAAGAACTCCCGCCCAAAGCCCTGAATAATCTGGGCAACCATTTCGCCGCTTCCGTTGCCGAAGGCTTGGAAAAAGCGCAACTGGTTGACGGCGCAGCCGAATTTACGGCTTATGCCTCGCCGCGCCGTTTGGCGGTTCAAGTCAAAAACGTCAAAGCCGTTCAGGCTGATCAAAAAATTGTGAAAAAAGGCCCTGCCGTAGCGAATGCCATGAAAGACGGTGCGCCAACCAAGGCTTTGGAAGGTTTCGCACGCGGTGCGGGCGCGAAAATCGAAGACTTGACCATCGTCCACGACGGCAAGCAGGACGTGTACGCCTACGAATACGTCCAAATCGGCAAACCGTTGGGCGGACTTTTGGAAGACATTATCAATCAAGCGGTTAAGAAGCTGCCGATTCCCAAAGTAATGCGTTGGGGCAGCAGCACGTTTACCTTTGTGCGCCCCGTTCACGGGCTAGTTGTACTGCACGGCGGCGACATTGTGAACGTCAGCGTTTTGGGTCTGCAAAGCGGCAACAAAACCTTGGGACACCGCTTCCTCTCCGACGGCGAAATTACCATTGAAAACGCCGACAGCTACGCCGCACAAATGCGCGAGCAAGGCAAAGTCGTCGCTTCGTTTGCCGAGCGCAAAGCCGCGATTCAGACGGTATTGGAAGGGCAGGCACGCCGTCTGAACGCGACCGCCGCCGCCGATGAAGCCTTGTTGGACGAAGTAACCGCGCTGGTCGAATGGCCTGTGGTATTGGAAGCCGGTTTTGAAGAACACTTCCTCGCCGTACCGCAAGAATGCCTGATTCTGACGATGCAGCAAAACCAAAAATACTTCCCGCTGCTCGACCAAAACGGCAAGCTGATGAACCGCTTCCTGCTGGTGTCCAATCTGCAAACCGAAGATCCGTCACACATCATCCAAGGCAATGAACGTGTCTTGCGCGCGCGCCTGTCTGATGCCGAGTTCTTCTACAAACAAGACCAAAAAGCGACTTTGGAAAGCCGCCTGCCCAAACTGACGAACGTGGTTTATCACAACAAAATCGGTTCGCAAGCCGAACGCATCGAACGCCTGCAAAGCATCGCCGCCCATATCGCCAAGGCTTTGGGCGCGGATGCCGCCGCAGCCGAACGCGCCGCGCGTTTGGCAAAAGCCGACTTAGTAACCGAAATGGTCGGCGAGTTCCCCGAACTGCAAGGCACGATGGGCAAATACTACGCCCGCTTGGACGGCGAAACCGAAGAAATTACCGAAGCCGTCGAGCAACACTACCAACCGCGTTTTGCCGGCGACAACCTGCCTGAGGGCAAAATTGCCGCCGCCGTTGCGCTTGCCGACAAACTGGAAACCTTGGTCGGCATTTGGGGTATCGGCCTGATTCCGACCGGCGACAAAGACCCATACGCCCTGCGCCGCGCCGCATTGGGTATTTTGCGTATGCTGATGCAGTACGGTTTGGACGTAAACGAACTGATTCAGACGGCCTTCAACAGCTTCCCGCAAGGTTTGCTCAACGAAAAAACGCCGTCTGAAACCGCCGACTTCATGCAGGCGCGCCTTGCCGTATTGCTGCAAAACGATTATCCGCAAGACATCGTTGCCGCCGTACTTGCCAAGCAGCCGCGCCGTTTGGACGATTTGACCGCCAAACTGCAGGCTGTCGCCGCGTTCAAACAACTGCCCGAAGCCGCCGCGCTCGCCGCTGCCAACAAACGCGTGCAAAACCTGCTGAAAAAAGCCGATGCCGAGTTGGGCGCGGTTAACGAAAGCTTGCTGCAACAGGACGAAGAAAAAGCCCTCTTTGCCGCCGCACAAGGCTTGCAGCCGAAAATTGCCGCCGCCGTTGCCGAAGGCAATTTCCAGACCGCCTTGTCCGAACTGGCTTCCGTCAAACCGCAAGTCGATGCCTTCTTCGACGGCGTGATGGTGATGGCGGAAGATGCCGCCGTGAAACAAAACCGCCTGAACCTGCTGAACCGCTTGGCAGAACAAATGAACGCGGTAGCGGATATCGCGCTTTTGGGCGAGTAACCGTTGTACAGTCCAAATGCCGTCTGAAGCCTTCAGACGGCATCGTGCCTATCGGGAGAATAAATTGCAGCCTTTAGTCAGCGTATTGATTTGCGCCTACAACGTAGAAAAATATTTCGCCCAATCATTAGCCGCCGTCGTGAATCAAACTTGGCGCAACTTGGATATTTTGATTGTCGATGACGGCTCGACGGACGGTACGCTTGCCATTGCCCAGCGTTTCCAAGAACAGGACGGCCGCATCCGCATCCTCGCGCAGCCGCGCAATTCCGGTCTGATTCCCTCTTTAAACATCGGGCTGGATGAATTGGCAAAGTCGGGGGGGGGGGGGGAATATATTGCGCGCACCGATGCAGACGATATTGCCGCCCCCGACTGGATTGAGAAAATCGTGGGTGAGATGGAAAAAGACCGCAGCATCATCGCGATGGGTGCGTGGCTGGAAGTTTTGTCGGAAGAAAAGGACGGCAACCGGCTGGCGCGGCACCACGAACACGGCAAAATTTGGAAAAAACCGACCCGACACGAAGACATTGCCGACTTTTTCCCTTTCGGCAACCCCATACACAACAACACGATGATTATGAGGCGCAGCGTCATTGACGGCGGTTTGCGTTACAACACCGAGCGGGATTGGGCGGAAGATTACCAATTTTGGTACGATGTCAGCAAATTGGGCAGGCTGGCTTATTATCCCGAAGCCTTGGTCAAATACCGCCTTCACGCCAATCAGGTTTCATCCAAATACAGCATCCGCCAACACGAAATCGCGCAAGGCATCCAAAAAACCGCCAGAAACGATTTTTTGCAGTCTATGGGTTTTAAAACCCGGTTCGACAGCCTTGAATACCGCCAAATAAAAGCAGTAGCGTATGAATTGCTGGAGAAACATTTGCCGGAAGAAGATTTTGAACGCGCCCGCCGGTTTTTGTACCAATGCTTCAAACGGACGGACACGCTGCCCGCCGGCGCGTGGCTGGATTTTGCGGCAGACGGCAGGATGCGGCGGCTGTTTACCTTGAGGCAATACTTCGGCATTTTGCGCCGATTGCTGAAAAACCGTTGAAAAACGCCGCTTTATCCAACAGACAAAAAACAGGATAAATTATGCAAAACCACGTTATCAGCTTAGCTTCCGCCGCAGAACGCAGGGCGCACATTGCCGATACCTTCGGCAGGCACGGCATCCCGTTTCAGTTTTTCGACGCACTGATGCCGTCTGAAAGGCTGGAACAGGCAATGGCGGAACTCGTCCCCGGCTTGTCGGCGCACCCCTATTTGAGCGGAGTGGAAAAAGCCTGCTTTATGAGCCACGCCGTATTGTGGAAGCAGGCATTGGACGAAGGTCTGCCGTATATCACCGTATTTGAGGACGACGTTTTACTCGGCGAAGGTGCGGAAAAATTCCTTGCCGAAGACGCTTGGCTGCAAGAACGCTTTGACCCGGATACCGCCTTTATCGTCCGCTTGGAAACGATGTTTATGCACGTCCTGACCTCGCCCTCCGGCGTGGCGGATTACTGCGGGCGCGCCTTTCCGCTGTTGGAAAGCGAACACTGGGGGACGGCGGGCTATATCATTTCCCGAAAAGCGATGCGGTTTTTCCTGGACAGGTTTGCCGCCCTGCCGCCCGAAGGGCTGCACCCCGTCGATCTGATGATGTTCAGCGATTTTTTCGACAGGGAAGGAATGCCGGTTTGCCAGCTCAATCCCGCCTTGTGCGCCCAAGAGCTGCATTATGCCAAGTTTCACGACCAAAACAGCGCATTGGGCAGCCTGATCGAACACGACCGCCTCCTGAACCGCAAACAGCAAAGGCGCGATTCCCCCGCCAACACATTCAAACACCGCCTGATCCGCGCCTTGACCAAAATCAGCAGGGAAAGGGAAAAACGCCGGCAAAGGCGCGAACAGTTCATTGTGCCTTTCCAATAAAAGGAGGAGAGATGGACATCGTATTTGCAGCAGACGGCAGGATGCGGCGGCTGTTTACCTTGAGGCAATACTTCGGCATTTTGCGCCGATTGCTGAAAAACCGTTGAAAAACGCCGCTTTATCCAACAGACAAAAAACAGGATAAATTATGCAAAACCATGTTATCAGCTTAGCTTCCGCCGCAGAACGCAGGGCGCACATTGCCGCAACCTTCGGCGTGCGCGGCATCCCGTTTCAGTTTTTCGACGCACTGATGCCGTCTGAAGAACTGAATCGGATGATGGCGGAATTGGTGCCGGGATTGGCAAAACAGCACCTGTTGAGCGAAGTGGAAAAAGCCTGCTTTATGAGCCACGCCGTATTGTGGAAACAGGCATTGGATGAAGGTCTGCCCTATGTTGCCGTATTTGAGGATGATGTCCTGCTTGGCAAAGACGCAGAAAAGTTCCTTGCCGAAGATACTTGGTTGGAAGAGCGTTTTGATAAGGATTCTGCCTTTATCGTTCGTTTGGAAACGATGTTTGCGAAAGTTATTGTCAGACCGGATAAAGTCCTGAATTATGAGAATCGGTCATTTCCTTTGCTGGAGAGCGAACATTGGGGGACGGCTGGCTATATCATTTCGCGTGAGGCGATGCGGTTTTTCTTGGAAAGGTTTGCCGTTTTGCCGGCAGAGTGGATTAAAGCGGTAGATTGGATGATGTTTACTTATTTCTTTGATAAGGAGGGGATGCCTGTTTATCAGGTTAATCCCGCCTTATGTACCCAAGAATTGCATTATGCCAAGTTCCTCAGTAAAAACAGTATGTTGGGTAGCGATTTGGAAAAAGATAGGGAACAAGAAAGAAGACACCGCCGTTCGTTGAAGGTGATGTTTGACTTGAAGCGTGCTTTGGGTAAATTCGGTAGGGAAAAGAAGAAAAGAATGGAGCGTCAAAGGCAGGCGGAGCTTGAGAAAGCTTACGGCAGGCGGGTCATATCGTTCAAATAGTTTGTGTAAAATATAGCGGATTAAAATTAGAAATGGATACACTGTCATTCCCGCGCAGGCGGGAATCTAGTCCGTTCGGTTTCGCTTGTTTTAAGTTTCGGGTAACTTCCACTTCGTCATTCCCGCGCAGGCGGGAATCCAGTCCGTTGAGTTTCAGTCATTTCCGATAAATCACCGCAACGTTAAATTTCTAGATTCCCGCTTTTGCGGGAATGACGGCGGGGGGATTTCTGTTTTTCCGACAAATTCCTAAAACTTAAAATTCCGTTATTCCCGCGAGAACAGAAAACCAAAAACAGAAACCTAAAATTCGTCATTCCCGCGCAGGCGGGAATCCAGTCCGTTGAGTTTCAGTCATTTCCGATAAATCACCGCAACGTTAAATTTCTAGATTCCCGCTTTCGCGGGAATGACGGCGGGGGGATTTCTGTTTTTCCGATAAATTCCTAAAACTTAAAATTCCGTTATTCCCGCGAGAACAGAAAACCAAAAACA
>OCLT01000386.1_pt1 | contig 34135 bp, 36 predicted proteins | sample 1481411 | NCBI WGS metagenome assembly OCLT01 (sample SAMN04168690, study PRJEB22393) | synthetic metagenome | isolation source: purchased from BEI Resources HM-276D
AGATCGACGCGTGGGTGCCGGCCGAGCTCGGCTGGCCGGAGGGCGAGGAATGAGCAGGGCACAGGAAGAATTGCGCGCGACGCCGCCGGTGGGCGGGCCGTGCTGGCTCGGAGGAAGGGGAAAGGACGATGAGCGCTAGGCGATCCCTAACTTTCGCGCCGCGGCTTCTCGGCGCGGCCGAGGCGGCGGCCTATCTGGGCGTGAGCGCGACAACGCTCCGTGGCCTTGACCTGCCGCGGCGGGTGCTGGGCGGGCGGCGGCTGTATGACAGGCTCGATCTTGACGCCTTCGCCTCGGACCTGCCGGTTGAGGGGGAGACTTTCGAATCGGAGGTGGAGCTGTGCGACCGCCATTTCGGGATGCAGGCGTGAAGCTGCCCCGGGTGCAGCGCATCCGGCGTGGCGACCGGGTGCTCTGCTATCATCGGCCGACCGGAACCCGGTTGCCGGATCTGCCCGAGACCCATCCCGACTTCATCGCGGCTTGGGCCAAGGCCGAGGCCTCGAAGCCAGATCTGGCGCCGCCCGTTGCGGACAAGTCGGTCGCGAAGGTCGTGCGAGCGCTCCGCGCGTCGAAGAGGTGGAAGGGGTTTGCCGCGAGCTATCGGCTGAACTTGCGCTTCCATCTCGAGCGAATCGAGACGGAGCACGGCGCCCTGCCGCTGCGGGGCCTGCGGCAGAAGCATGTCGAGATGGATCTCGGCAAGCTCGATCCGAACCCGCGCAATGTGTCGCTGAAATGCTGGCGGCTCATCTTCGCGCAGGCCAAGGCGGACGGGATCATCGAGAGCGACCCGAGCCACGAGATCGGAAAGATCGTGACGAAATCGCCCGGCCACGTCGCGTGGACGACGGCCGAGGTGGCGGCCTTCCGGGCGCGGTGGGCGGTGGGGACGCGCCAGCGCGCAGCCTTCGAGCTGCTCGCCTGGACCGGCTGCCGCGTCTCGGACGCTTGCCGCATGACGCGCACCCATCTCGGCAGCGACGGGCTCATGACCTTCCGCCAGCAGAAGACCGGAGGGCCCGCCTATGTGCCCTGGACCTGCGCGCTCCCCTCGTGGGCGCTCCGGTGGGAAGAGGAGCGCGAGACGGTGCGCGCAGCGGTGATGGCCACGGCCGGCTTCACCCTGCTTGAGACGAGCTACGGGAAGGCGCGGTCGGTGAAGGGTCTGTCGAACTTCATCACCGCTGCCGCGGCCGAGGCGGGGATCGAGGGGCGCACGCCGCACGGCTTGCGCAAATTCCGGCTCACGGCCATCGCGGAAGCGGGCGGTCCTGCCCATGCGATCATGGCCTGGGGCGGGCATGCGAGCCTCTCAGAAGCCGAGGCTTACACCCGCGCCGCCAGCCGGCGCGGCCTCGTGATGGGGCCGGAACAAGAACGGAACGATGTAAACGACCCCGGAAATTCCTGTAAACGCGCCAAATAGGTGCGCAATTTCAAGGGTTTGCGGGAGACATGGTGACCCCGGCAGGACTTGAACCTGCAACCTATCCCTTAGGAGGGGATCGCTCTATCCGTTGAGCTACGGGGCCGAGAACCACTCGGGCCTGCCCTTAATGCGGCCAATCGGCGCCTCTTGCAAGGTGCGAGGAACGGCTCTGCGGAGGGAATGGCTGCGCTAGGGAGGGGAGAGCTGGGGGAGTGACTCTTGGCCCACCACTCCCCCATGGGTCCATCGCGTCCGTCTTGGAGAGCTTGCACGACGCTCAGGATCAGAAAGGCCGAAGTGTTCGGCCGTTATCGCTAACATGGCACAGCCAGAGGCCTTGGACAAGCCCCCGCAATGAGGTTAACAAGAAAACGTAAGGTCATTATGCAAGAGATGTTTCCGTGGCGAAAGAGCCGTCCTCCGCCCTGCAGCGACGTCCCCTGACATTGCGCGACGTCTCCGACGCGTCGGGTGTCTCCGAGATGACCGTGAGCCGGGTGCTGCGGAATCGGGGCGACGTGTCGGGAGCCACGCGCGAGCGGGTGCTGGCCGCCGCGCGCGAGCTGGGCTATGTGCCGAACCGCATCGCCGGGGCGCTCGCGAGCCAGCGGGTGAACCTCGTCGCGGTCATCATCCCCTCCCTGTCCAACATGGTCTTTCCCGAGGTGCTGACCGGCGTCTCGGAAGTGCTCGAGGACACGGGCCTGCAGCCGGTGGTGGGGGTGACCAACTATTCGCCCGAACGCGAGGAGAAGGTGCTCTACGAGATGCTCTCGTGGCGCCCGTCGGGGATCATCATCGCAGGGCTCGAGCGGAGCCATGCGGCGCGGGCCATGCTGGAGAATGCGGGCATCCCCATCGTCGAGATCATGGATGTGGACGGCACGCCGGTCGACAATGCAGTGGGGATCTCGCACCGCCGCGCGGGGCGGCACATGGCCGAGGCGATCGTGGCCGCGGGATACCGGCGCATCGGGTTCCTCGGCACGATGATGCCCTACGACCACCGCGCCCGGAAGCGGCTGGAAGGGTTCGAGAGCGCCCTGATCGCGGCGGGCCTGACGGTCGAGGACCGCGAATTCTACTCGGGCGGCTCGGCGCTTCTGAAGGGGCGGGAGATGACCGAGACCATTCTCTCGCGCTCGCCCGACCTCGACTTCCTCTACTACTCGAACGACCTGATCGGCGCGGGGGGCCTCCTGTGGTGCCTCAACCACGCGATCGAGGTGCCCGAGAAGGTGGGGCTTGCGGGGTTCAACGGCGTGGAGCTGGTGCAGGGGCTGCCCTGTCACCTCGCCACGATGGACGCCTGCAGGCTCGAGATCGGGCGCAAGGCGGCCGAGATCGTCGCAGGCAAGCGCGCGGACGGGGCCATGTCGGGGCTGGTGATCGAGTTGGAGCCGAAGCTCGAACCGGGCGACACGATCCGCCGGCGCTGAGGCGCCTCAGGCGAAGATCGTGACCGCGAGACAGGCCAGCACGACGGCGGTCAGCAGCAGCCGGAGCCGCATCCACCATTCCGGCGCGAGCCCCTGGCTCCAGAAGGTCCAGTCGAGCGCGAGCAGGCCCGCAAAGCCCGCGGCCAGATAGATCGCGGCCGAGGTCGGGCCGCCGCCCACGAAGAAGAAGGCCCAGAGCGCCGGGATCACCGACAGGCCGTAGCCGATGGCCGCCTCGCGCCCGCTGGTCCGTGTGGCGAAGCCCCAGAGCACGCCCGACATGAAGGATAGGATCACCGTGCCATAGGCGAGGCCCGCATAGGGGCCCACGAAGCGCGGCCCGAGCGTGGTCGCCGCCCAGTCGCCCAAGGCCGGGCGCAGCTCGGTCAGCGCGCTCCAGAGGAAGGGCAGGAGCCCGGCCAGGCCGAGCAGCAGGGCGGAACGGGGGATGCGGGTCATGTGCGCTCGAAGGCGAGCCGGGCGCCGAGCCCGGCGAAGGAGGCGGCGAAGAGGCGCCGGAGCCAGGTGACAAGGCGGGGGCTGGACAGCACCGCGCCGCGCGACAGGGCGGCCAGCGCCACATAGCCGAGGAAGGTGGCGGCGGTCATGGCGGTGAAGCCGAGGCCCAGCTCGATCAGCAGGCGCGGGGCCTCGGGGCTGCCTGCCGGGATGAACTGCGGCAGGAAGGCCATGAAGAAGAGCGGCAGCTTCGGATTGAGCAGGTTCAGAAGGATGCCGCGCCGCACGATCCGGGCCGCAGGTTCGGGCGCCGCCGCCTCGAGACGGAGGCCGCCACGCTCCTGCAGCGTCGCCCAGGCCATCCAGAGGAGATAGGCCACGCCCGCGATCTTCAGGCCCTGGAACAGGACGGCGCTGGCATGCAGGACGGCCGCGAGGCCCGCCATGGCCGCGACCAGATGGACGCCGGTTGCCAGAGTGCAGCCGAGAACCGCCAGAAGCCCGGCGCGGATGCCGCCGCCGAGCGTGGCCGAGAGCGTGTAGAGAACGCCGATCCCCGGAGCCGCGCAGACGATGAAAGCGGTCAGCAGGAACTCGGGGCTCATGGTCGGGGCCTCACGGAGTCTCGGCAGGCTCGCGCAGGATGCGCGGCACCTTGAACTCGACGCGCTCCTTCACGGTCTCGACGGCCTCGACGGTCGTGTCGAACCGGGCGCGGAAGGCGGCGATAACCTCGTCCACCAGCACTTCCGGGGCCGAGGCGCCGGCGGCCACGCCGACGGCGGTTGCGCCCTGCAGCGCCTCCCAGTCGATATCGGTGGCGCGCTGCACGAGCTGCGCCACGCGGCAGCCGGCGGCGCGGCCCACTTCCACCAGCCGCTTCGAGTTCGAGGAATTCGGCGCCCCGATCACCAGTAGCGCGTCGATCCGGCCCGCAATGGCCTTGACCGCGCCCTGACGGTTGGTCGTGGCGTAGCAGATGTCTTCCTTGCGCGGGATCGCGATGGCCGGGAATCGCTCGCGCAGCGCAGCCACGATGGCGGCCGTGTCGTCGATCGAGAGCGTGGTCTGGGTGATATAGGCCAGCCGCTCGGGATCCCGCACTTCGAGTCCCGCCACATCCTCCACCGTCTCGACCAGCAGGACCTCGCCCTCTGGCAGCTGACCCATGGTGCCGACGGTCTCGGGATGACCTGCGTGACCGATCATGATCATCTGCAACCCGTTCTCGTGGTGCCGCTCGGCCTCGAGATGGACCTTGCTGACCAGCGGGCAGGTGGCATCGACATAGACCATGTTCCGCCGCTCGGCCTCCGCCGGGATCGCCTTCGGCACGCCGTGGGCCGAGAAGATCACCGGCCGGTCGGTCGGCGCCTCGTCCAGCTCCTCGACGAAGACCGCGCCCATGTCGCGCAGCCTGTCGACGACGAACTTGTTGTGCACGATCTCGTGCCGGACATAGACGGGAGCGCCCCATTTCTCGAGCGCCATCTCGACGATCTTGATCGCGCGGTCCACGCCCGCGCAGAAGCCCCGGGGGGCGGCCAGATAGAGGGTGAGGGGAGGCATGGTCATGGGCCGGCTCTCTTCGTCCTGTGCAGCCCAGAGGTATTCCGATCGGTGGCTCAGGTCCAGACCCGCAGGCGCATCCGCCTCAGGATGCCGCACGTTCCGCGCAGGTCTGCGCCGGAGCATGACGGGCTGGAGTTCCTTGGCTTCCGAGCGTCACTTCGCCTCGACGGCGATCTCTTCACGCTCTACCCGCGGCTCTCGCGGAGGGCGACCGATGACCTCCCGCAGTTCGTCGAGCTCGATGAAATTGTCAGCCTGCCTGCGGAGTTCGTCGGCGATCATGGGCGGCTGGCTGCGGATCGTCGAGACCACCGAGACGCGCACACCCTGCCGCTGAAGGCTCTCGACCAGCGGACGGAAATCGCCGTCGCCCGAGAACAGCACGATGTGATCGACCCGCGGCGCAAGTTCCATCGCATCGACCGTCAGCTCGATGTCCATGTTGCCCTTGACCTTGCGGCGTCCCTGGCTGTCGGTGTATTCCTTGGCCGGCTTCGTGACCATGGTGAAGCCGTTGTAATGCAGCCAGTCCACCAAGGGGCGTATGGGCGAGTAGTCGTCGTTTTCGAGAAGTGCAGTGTAATAGAACGCCCTCAGCAGCTTGCCGCGGCGCATGAACTCCTGGCGCAGCAGCTTGTAATCAATGTCGAACCCCAGTGCCTTGGCTGCGGCGTAGAGGTTCGATCCGTCGATGAACAGCGCCAGCCGTTCGTCTTTGTAGAACATTATCCTTGTCCCCTGCGAGAACCCTTGCCCCGGTCAATCTGCTGTCATCGAGAATAGATTTCGGTAAGCGAAAATGACTAGGGGTCGGATATCAGTGTAATACATCTACCGGCAAGCGGGCCTCATCAGAAACTTATACCATTGGACAGGCCACCTGGAAAGCAAGCTCTGGTTGCACTCGGATCGAACATGCCATCTGCGGGAAGGTTCCCGGAGGGCAACGTTTCCGAGGCGATTTCTGCGGTTGCGAGCGCATTTCAAGCCCCATTTCGGGTGAGCAGGCTGTTCAAAACGCCCTTTTTTCCCGCGGGCGCAGCCCCTGATTTTGTCAATGCGGCCATGGCTCTGCACCTTACGGATGATGTCGATCCCCGCAAGATCCTCGCACGGCTGCACGAGATCGAGGCGGATTTTGGCCGATCCCGGTCGCACAGATGGGCCGACCGGACGCTCGACCTCGATCTCATCGCCCTGGATGATTCGGTCTGGCCCGACGCCGACACCCAGGAGCGGTGGAGGCACCTTCCTCCCGAGGAGCAGGCCCGCCGCACGCCGGACGGGCTCATATTGCCGCACCCCCGACTTCAGGACCGGGCCTTCGTGCTCGTCCCGCTGGCCGACGTGGCGCCCGACTGGCGCCATCCGCTGCTTGGCCTGACGGTGAGAGAGATGCTCGCGGCGCTGCCCGAGGCGGAGCGGGCCGCTGCCGTGCCGCTCGAGGCTTGAGGATCAGGGATTCCGCCCTTGTCAAGAGGCGGGGCGGCCGTTACATAGGCCGCTCCATGCCCCCTGTCCGAAACGGAGACTCCCATGGCCCGCGTGACGGTTGAAGACTGCGTTGACAAGGTCCCGAACCGGTTCGAGCTGGTGATGCTGGCTGCCCATCGGGCACGCGAGATCGCCTCGGGCTCGTCGCTGACCATCGACCGCGACAATGACAAGAACCCTGTCGTGGCGCTGCGCGAGATCGCGGAAGAGACCCAGAGCGCCGAGTCGCTGCGCGAGCGCATGATCGAGAGCCACCAGACCCAGATCGAGGTGGACGAGCCGGAAGAGGATCAGATGGCGCTGCTCATGGGCAGCGAGGTCGACCGCCCGGTGCAGGACGACATGTCCGAAGAGAAGCTGCTGCGTGCGCTCATGGAAGCGCAGGGGCAGAACTGATTTATTGTTGAACCTGTTGCGGCCGGGGCCATGATCGACGTCGAAGACCTGATCGCCCTGGTCCGCAACTACAACCCGCGCACCAATGCCGACCTGATCCGCCGGGCCTATGCCTACGGCCGGCAGATGCACGAGGGCCAGTTCCGCCACTCGGGCGAGCCCTACTTCACCCATCCAGTCGCCGTCGCCGCCATCCTGACCGAGCAGCGGCTCGATGACGCGACCATCGTGACGGCGCTGTTGCACGACACGATCGAGGACACGAAGTCCACCTACACCGAAGTCGCCCGTCTCTTCGGCGAGGATATCGCCGAGCTGGTGAACGGGGTCACGAAGCTCACCAACCTCGAGCTCTCCTCGGCGCAATCCAAGCAGGCCGAGAATTTCCGCAAGCTGTTCATGGCGATGTCGAAGGATCTGCGGGTGATCCTCGTGAAGCTCGCCGACCGCCTGCACAATATGCGCACCATCAAGTCGATGCGCCCCGAGAAGCAGGCCCAGAAGGCGCGCGAGACGATGGAGATCTTCGCGCCGCTCGCGGGCCGCATGGGGATGCAGTGGATGCGCGAGGAGCTGGAAGACCTCGCCTTCCGCGTCCTGAACCCCGAGGCGCGCAACTCGATCATCCGCCGCTTCATCACGCTCCAGCGCGAGACGGGCGATGTGGTCCACAAGATCACCGCCGACATCCGGCTGGAGCTGGAAAAGGCGCAGATCGAGGCCGACGTCTACGGACGGGCCAAGAAGCCTTACTCGATCTGGCGCAAGATGCAGGAGAAGGATCTGGCCTTCTCGCGTCTCTCCGACATCTACGGCTTCCGCGTCATCTGCAAGGATGTGGCCGACTGCTACCGCATCCTCGGCGTGATCCACCAGCGTTGGCGCGCGGTGCCGGGGCGGTTCAAGGACTATATCAGCCAGCCCAAGTCGAACGGCTACCGCTCGATCCACACGACGGTCTCGGGGCGCGACGGCAAGCGGGTCGAGGTGCAGATCCGCACCCGCCAGATGCACGAGGTGGCCGAGGCCGGCGTGGCCGCGCACTGGAGCTACCGCGAGGGCGTGCGCGTCCACAACCCGTTCGCCGTCGATCCCGCCCGCTGGATCGCGAGCCTGACCGAACGGCTGGACGAGGACGACCATGACGAGTTCATGGAGAACGTGAAGCTCGAGATGTACACCGACCAGGTGTTCTGCTTCACGCCGAAGGGCGACGTGATCCAGCTGCCGCGGGGGGCGACGCCGCTCGATTTCGCCTATGCGATCCACACCCGCATCGGCCATTCCACCGTCTCGGCCAAGGTCGACGGCATCCGCGTGCCGCTCTGGACCCGGCTGAAGAACGGCCAGTCGGTCGAGATCATCACCGCCGAGGGGCAGCGCCCGCAGGCCTCCTGGATCGACATCGTGACGACGGGGCGGGCCAAGGCCGCGATCCGGCGCAGCCTGCGCGAGGAGGACCGGGGCCGCTTCGTGAAGCTCGGGCAGGAACTCGTGCGCGCGGCCTTCGACCATGTGGGGCGCAAGGCCACCGACAAGGCGCTTAGGACGGCGGCGAAGATGCTGGGCCTCTCGGACGAGACCGAGCTTCTGGCGCAGCTGGGCTCTGCCGAGCTGACCGCGCGCAAGGTGGTCGAGACCCTTTATCCCGAACTCGTGCGCTCGAGCGGGCCCGAGGTCGACATGCAGCGCCCGGTGGTCGGCCTGTCCGACGATCAGCAGTTCCGTCGCGCCAAATGCTGCCAGCCGGTGCCGGGCGAGCGGATCGTGGGCATCACCTACCGCGGGCAGGGCGTGGTCATCCATGCCATCGACTGCCCGGCCCTCGAGGAGTTCGAGGAACAGCCCTCGCGCTGGATCGACCTGCACTGGCACGCCGGGCGCCATGCGCCTGTCCACACCGTGACGCTCGATCTCACGATTTCGAACGATGCGGGCGTTCTGGGACGGATCTGCACCTTGATCGGAGAGCAGAAGGCCAATATCTCGGACCTGAGGTTCACCGATCGCAAGCCCGACTTCTATCGCCTTCTGGTCGATGTGGATCTGTGCGATGTCGAACATCTGCACACGCTGATGACCGCCCTCGAAGCCGAGACGGATGTGGCGCAGATATCCCGGCACCGCGATCTGAGCAGGAAACCCTGACCGGCAGGGAGAGGAAGTGGTCTTCAAGCGGCGCAACCCACGCACCTGGCGGCAGATCGCCCAGGAATCCGTGTGGCCCCGCGGCGGCTGGTCCCGTGCCGCCCAGTATGTGAAGCACCGCCTGACCCGCCTGCCCGACGAGCCGCACCGGATCGCGCGCGGCGTCTTCGCGGGCGTCTTCATCTCCTTCACGCCCTTCTTCGGCTTCCACCTCATCGGCGGCGCGCTGCTGGGCTGGATCCTGCGCGGCAACATTCTGGCCGCGCTGCTGGCGACCTTCGTGGGCAACCCCGTGACGATGCCCGTCATCGCGCTTGTCTCGGTCGAGATCGGCCACTGGATGCTCGGCATCGACGTGCCGCTGAACATCGTCAACATCTTCAAGGCCTTCTCCGACGCGGGCACCGAGCTCTGGGCGAACTTCCTCGCCATCTTCAGCGACGAACCCGCGCGCTGGAGCAACCTCGGGCGGTTCTTCGAGACCATCTACCTGCCCTATCTGGTGGGCGGGATCCTTCCGGGGCTTGCGGTGAGCTACGGCTTCTACCACCTGACCATCCCGGTGATCCGCGCCTATCAGAAGCTCCGCGCGATGCGGGTGCAGGCGCGCCGGGCCCGCGAGCGCCGCCGCGCCGGTGCGGAGGCGGATGACGCGGGCGCGGGAAGCCAATAGGATGGGCGAAACTTCTTGGAAACGGGCGGACGCGCGATGAAACCTTTGGGCCGGCTGCGGCTGGGCGTGAACATTGACCATGTGGCGACGGTGCGGAATGCGCGCGGGACCTCCTATCCCGATCCGCTGCGCGCGGGGCTTCTGGCCGAGGCGGCCGGCGCCGACGGCATCACCGCCCACCTGCGCGAGGATCGCCGCCACATCCGCGACGAGGACATCACCGCCCTCATGCAGGGGCTGCGCGTGCCGCTGAACCTCGAGATGGCGACCACGCCCGAGATGCAGGCCATCGCGCTGCGCCACAAGCCGCACGCCGTCTGCCTCGTGCCCGAGCGGCGCGAGGAGCGCACGACCGAGGGCGGCATCGACGTGGCGGGCGACATCGGGCGGCTGAAGGATTTCGTGGCCCCTCTGCGCGCGGCGGGCTGCCGCGTGTCGATGTTCATCGGCCACGACGTGCGCCAGATCGAGGCCTCGGCCGAGATCGGCGCGGCGGTGGTCGAGCTGCACACCGGCCATTACTGCGACCTTGTGGCGGAAGGCCGCACCGCCGAGGCCGCGCGCGAGCTGGAAGCCCTGCGCGAGGGGGCGGCGCTCGCCCATTCGCTGGGCCTCGAGGTCCATGCCGGCCACGGGATCAGTTACGACACGGTGGCCGAGATCGCCGCCTTCCCGCAGGTGATGGAGCTCAACATCGGCCATTTCCTGATCGGCGAGGCGATCTTCCGCGGCCTCGGCAGCGCCATCGAGGGAATGCGGCGACGCATGGATGCGGCGCGCGAGGCCGCAGCTTGAGCAAAGCCGGAGCGGGCAGGGGGGCAGGGCGATGATCCTCGGGATCGGCACCGACCTCGCCAACATCGACCGGATGGAGAAGACGCTCGCCCGCTTCGGCGAGCGTTTCCGCAATCGCGTCTTCACGCCGCTCGAACAGGCCAAGGCCGAGCGGCGGGCGGATGTGGCGGGCACCTATGCGAAGCGATGGGCCGCGAAGGAGGCCTGCTCGAAGGCGCTCGGCACCGGGCTGCGCATGGGCATCGCCTGGAAGGACATGAGCGTGGCGAACCTCGAGACCGGCCAGCCCGTCATGCGGCTGACCGGCTGGGCAGCCGAACGGCTCGCCTCCATGACGCCGCCGGGCCACGAGGCGGTCGTCCATGTCAGCCTGACCGACGATCATCCCTGGGCGCAGGCCTTCGTCGTGATCGAGGCGCGGCCGCGCGCGGCCCCGCCAGCTTGACTCATCCCGCACCGGCGCGCATGAAGCGCCGGATTGGGCGGCCGGCCCGCAAACAGACAGGCAGTGTGACCATGGCCAGCAAGGCGAAATCCGAAGGCGGCATCCTCGAGACGATCAAGACCATCGTCTATGCGCTGCTGATCGCGGGCGTGTTCCGCACGCTCTTCTTCCAGCCGTTCTGGATCCCGTCGGGCTCGATGAAGGACACGCTGCTGATCGGCGACTTCCTCTTCGTCAACAAGATGGCCTACGGCTATTCGCAATATTCCTGCCCCTTCGGCATCTGCCCCTTCTCGGGCCGCATCCTCGGCTCCGAGCCCGAGCGAGGCGACGTGGTGGTGTTCCGCCACCCGGTCAATGGGTCGGACTTCATCAAGCGGCTGATCGGCCTGCCGGGCGATACGGTGCAGATGCGGAACGGCGTGCTCTATCTCAACGGACAGGAAGTCCCGCAGGCGCCCGACGGCACCTTCGAAGAGACCTACGAGCAGCAGGGCCCGATGGGCAACCTGCCGCGCTGCGAGAACGGTCCCGTGGGCGAGGGCGGCATCTGCACCAAGAGCCGCTTCACCGAGACGCTGCCGGGCGGCCGCACCCATGATGTGCTGAACATCGACACCAACGGCTTCGGCGACAATACCGACGTCTTCACCGTGCCCGCCGGCCACTATTTCTTCATGGGCGACAACCGCGACAACAGCCAGGACAGCCGCTATGGCCAGGCCGTGGGCGGCGTGGGCTTCGTTCCGGCCGAGAATCTCATCGGGCGCGCCGACCGGATCATGTTCTCCTCGGCCGGCCGCTCGATGCTCTATTTCTGGACCTGGCGCGCCGACCGCTTCTTCAAGGCGATCGAGTGAAACTGTCTGCCGACCTGAAGGCCTTCGAAGGCCGGATCGGGCATCAGTTCCGCGAGCCCGAGCGTCTCCTGCGTGCCGTCACCCATTCCTCGCTGTCCTCCGTCACCCGGTCGGACAACCAGCGGCTCGAGTTCCTGGGCGACCGCGTTCTGGGCCTCGTGATGGCCGAGGCGCTGCTCGCAGCCGACCGCGCCGCCTCCGAGGGCCAGCTCGCGCCGCGCTTCAACGCGCTCGTGCGCAAGGAGACCTGCGCCGCCGTCGCCCGCGAGGTGGCTCTGGGCGACGTGCTGAAGCTCGGCCGCTCCGAGATGATGTCGGGCGGGCGCCGCAAGGAGGCTCTGCTCGGCGACGCTCTGGAAGCGGTGATCGCCGCGGTCTATCTGGATGCGGGGTTCGAGGCGGCACGGCAGCTCGTGCTCCGGCTCTGGGGCGCGCGGATCGCTCAGGTCGAGCGGGATGCCCGCGACGCCAAGACGGCGCTGCAGGAATGGGCGCAGGCGCGGGGCCTGCCGCCGCCGACCTACGAGGCGGTGGATCGATCCGGCCCGGACCATGCGCCGATCTTCACGGTCGAGGTGCGCCTCGGCAACGGCGAGACGGACAGGGCTGCGGCGGGCACCAAGCGGGTGGCGGAACAGGCGGCGGCGCGGGCGCTTCTCGCGCGGATGGAGGCGAGACATGACTGAGACCACACGCGCGGGCTTCGTGGCGCTCATCGGCGAACCCAACGCCGGAAAATCGACCCTCCTGAACCGCATGGTCGGGGCCAAGGTCTCGATCGTGACCCACAAGGTCCAGACCACGCGCGCGCGTATCCGCGGCGTCGCGATGGAAGGTCAGGCCCAGATCGTCTTCGTGGACACGCCGGGCCTCTTCCGCCCGCGCCGGAGGCTCGACCGTGCCATGGTCGCGGCCGCCTGGGGCGGCGCCGCCGACGCCGACGTGATCGTGCTGCTCGTCGAGGCCCACCGCGGCCTGACCGAGGGCACGCAGGCCATCATCGACGCGATGCGCGACCGCATCCCGCAGGGCCAGACCGTGGCGCTCGCCATCAACAAGATCGACCGGGTGAAGGCCGAGGTGCTGCTCGGCCTCGCGCAGGAGCTGAACGGGGCCTTCCCCTTCGCCGAGACCTTCATGATCTCGGCCGAGAAGGGCCACGGGGTCGAGAAGCTGCGCCGCTGGCTGGCGGGCATCCTGCCCGAGGGCCCCTGGTTCTATCCCGAGGACCAGATCGCCGACGTGCCGATGCGCGCCATCGCCGCAGAGATCACGCGCGAGAAACTGACCCTGCGCCTGCACGAAGAACTGCCCTACCAGCTCACCGTCGAGACCGAGGCCTGGGAGGACCGGCCGGACGGCTCCACCCGCATCGACCAGGTGGTCTATGTCGCCCGCGACGGCCACAAGGGCATCGTGCTCGGCAACAAGGGCGAGACGATCAAGCAGATCGGCCAGGCCGCGCGCGCCGAGATCGCGACCTTCCTCGAACGGCCGGTCCATCTCTTCCTGCAGGTCCGGGTGCGCCCGAACTGGCTCGAAGAGCCCGAGCGCTATTCCGAGATGGGCCTCGACTTCAAGGACGGCGACTGAGATGGCCGCCGCGGCCCGCCGATGAGCGCGCGCCTGACGGCGGACTTCTGGGTCCGCGCCTATCTGACCCGCCTGCGGCTGGCCGACATCCCGGCCTTCGTCACCGCCCGGGGCGATGCCACCGCCGGCGCCGTGCTGGTCAAATGCGCCACACTCGACGGGCAGGCCCGCGCCTTCCAGCGCTCCTTCGACCTGATGACGGGCGCCCGCGCCTGGGTGCCGCTCGCCGAAGGCCCCGAGGCCGATGTGGATGCGGCCATTGCCCGCCAGCGCCGCTTCGATCCCGACCTCTGGGTGATCGAGCTCGAGGACCGGCAGGGCCGCACGCTTCTCGACGAGCCGGGCCTCTCCGAGTGACTGGACGGCCGGCCCGCGGCGCGGGATAGTCGCTCCATGATGGAATGGCGGGACGAGGGCGCGCTCCTCTCGGTGCGGCGGCACGGCGAGAGCTCGGCGATCATCGAGGTCTTCACGGCCGCGCATGGCCGCCATGCAGGCGTTGTCCGCGGCGGCGCCTCGCGGAAGATCGCGCCCATCCTGCAGCCCGGCGCGCAGCTCGACCTGACCTGGAAGGCGCGGCTCGACGAGCATATGGGCGCCTTCACTGTCGAGCCGCTGCGCAGCCGCACCGCCCTTTTGGGCGACCGGCTGGGCCTCGCGGGCCTCAACGCGATCTGTGCCATGCTGCATGTGACCCTGCCCGAGCGCGAGCCGCACTCCACGCTCTGGCAGGAGAGCATGGTGCTGCTGGATGCGCTCGACCGGCCGGGCTGGCCGCCCGCCTATCTCCGCTGGGAGATGCGTCTCTTGGAGGAGACCGGCTTCGGCCTCGACCTCACCCGCTGCGCCGTCACGGGCAGCCGCGAGGATCTGGCCTTCGTCAGCCCGAAGACCGGCCGCGCCGTCAGCAGCGGGGCCGCGGGCGGCTGGGCCGACCGGCTGTTCCCGCTGCCGCTGGCGCTGCTGGGGCAGGGGCCTGCCTCGGCCGAGGAAGTGCGGCAGGGCCTTGCCATCACCGGCCATTTCCTCGGCCGCGAGCTCGCGCCCCTGCTGAACGGGCGGCCGCTGCCCGAGGCGCGCGCCCGGCTGATGGAGCTTCTGGCCCGCGCCTGAGGCCGTGCCATCCGCGCTTCGCGAATGGCAGGCGGCCCGTCAGTCCAGCAGCCGCCGCGCGATCACCTGCGCCTGGATCTCGGCCGCCCCCTCGAAGATGTTGAGGATGCGCGCATCGCAGAGGATCCGGCTGATCTGATATTCCAGCGCGAAGCCGTTTCCGCCATGGATCTGCAGCGCATTGTCGGCCGCGGCCCAGGCCACCCGGGCACCCAGGAGCTTCGCCATCCCGGCCTCGAGGTCGCAGCGCTGGCCGTGATCCTTCTCCCAGGCGGAATGGTAGGTCAGCTGCCGCGCCACCATGATCTCGACCGCCATCATGGCAAGCTTGCCCGCCACGCGCGGAAATTCGATCAGCGCCTTGCCGAACTGCTTGCGCTCCTCGGCATATTGCATCCCCACCTCGAGCGCATTCTGCGCCACGCCGATGGCGCGGGCGGCGGTCTGGATCCGCGCGCTCTCGAAGGTCTGCATGAGCTGCTTGAAGCCCTGCCCCTCGACGCCGCCCAGAAGGTTCTCGGCCTTCACGCGGAAGCCGTCGAAGCCGATCTCATATTCCTTCATGCCGCGGTAGCCCAGCACCTCGATCTCGCCGCCGGTCATGCCGGGCGTCGGGAACGGATCCGCGTCGGTCCCCGGCACCTTCTCGGCGAGGAACATCGACAGGCCCCGGTAATCGGTCGTCTCGAGGTCGGTGCGGGCAAGGAGCGTCATCACATGGGTGCGCGCGGCATGGGTGATCCAGGTCTTGTTGCCATGGACCACCCATTCGTCGCCGTCCTTCACCGCGCGCGTCCGCAGGCTGCCCAGATCCGATCCGGTGTTCGGCTCGGTGAAGACGGCGGTCGGCAGGATCTCCCCGCTCGCAAGCTTCGGCAGCCAGGCCGCCTTCTGCGCATCGGTGCCGCCGCAGAGGATCAGCTCCGCCGCGATCTCGGACCGGGTCCCGAGCGAGCCCACGCCGATATAGCCGCGCGACAGCTCCTCCGAGACCACGACCATCGAGGCCTTCGACAGGCCGAAGCCGCCGAACTCCTCCGGGATCGTCAGGCCGAAGACGCCCATCTCGGCCAGAGCCTCCACGATCTCCATCGGGATCAGCTCGTCGCGCATGTGCCAGCCATGGGCGTGCGGGGCCACCCGCTCGTCCGCGAAACGGCGGAACTGGTCGCGGATCATCTCGAGCTCCTCGTCGAGGCCCGAGGCGCCGAAGGTGGCCCGCCCGTGGTTGTCGCGCATCAGCGCCACCAGCCGCGCCCGCGCGGCGGGCGTATTGCCCGCCTGGATGAGCCGCCGCACCGCCTCGCCCGGATGGCCGAGCTCGATCCCAATATCCTGCACCCGCGCCGTCTCGGTCTGGCTCATCGGGATGCCGCCGCGGATCTGCGCGAGATATTCCCCGAAGGCGATCTGCAGGATCAGCGCCTCCATCTCGCCGAACCGCCCCTCGGTCTCGAGCCGCCCGGCCCAGGCCCGCATCTGCCGGAGCGACTCGACATAAGTCGCGAGCCAGGAGAGCGCGTGCGCCGCAAACTGCTCCTCTTCCAGCGCCTTCGAAGAGACCTTGCCGTCGGTCGTCACCCGCTCCTTCAGCGCGCTCCGCGCCGTCTCGAACAGCGCCTCGACCTCGGGCAGAGCGTCGGAAGCAAGCGTCAGAAGATCCCCGAGCAGCGGCTGCCCGGTCATGGTCGATCCGTCCTTCGGCATGGCGTGACTCCTCATTCTGCAACTGCGACGTCCTAGCCATTTTGCAGTCGCAGCGCAACAAAAATTCACGATAGCGCCACAAGTCGCATGAATATGTCTCAGAGATTAATGCGCTTCCAAAAGAGCGCAGGGCCGCGCAGCTCCGTCTGACGGATGGCTGACGCTCCCGTCGACTGGGTCTCGTGGCGCGTCAGGCAGCAGCTCCTTGGAATCGCAAGCGCGGTCTCGCTCTCTCCGCAGGACACTGATCCGCCGCGCGCGCTCTGCCCTGCCCGCTCAGCCGGGAATGACCGCGGCCAGATGTCCGGTTGCGCTGCGCTCTCAATTCGATGTGGCGGTCATCGTGCCTGCCGGTTTCTCGAACCGTGTCAGGGCTCCTGCTCCCGAACCCGACACGACCCCGGGCCGTGGTTACACGCGTCCGCCCAGGCCCCGGACGGGCACCACAGGCGTCGCAGACAGTCCGATCGGCGATCGGCACCTCGAAAAGTCCCGGTCGGAACCGGCCTCGAGGTCCAGCCCTCATGAGGCTCGAGACGTGCGGCTTTCCTCGCCGCCGCGGACGGTGCCCCGACCTGCTGGACAGCCATGTTCAGACCGATCGCGCTCTCACCCGCTCGGGGCTCTCATCGCCGCAGCGGTCTTTCACTCTGCCCAAATATCCTCGGGGGTCCGGGGGCAGACAGCCCCCGGAGGTCGCCGCCGGGACCGGCCTCAGCCGATCGCGGCCGCCTTCACATCCGCATCGATGAAGGGGACATATTGCGCGAAGTTGTTGGCGAACATCTCCACCAGCTTCTTCGCCTGCTGATCGTAGGCCGCCGGATCGGCCCAGGTCGAGCGCGGATCGAGCAGCTTCGCATCTACCCCATGCAGGTCCACCGGCACCTCGAAGCCGAAGTTCGGATCGCGGCGGAACTGAACGCCCGAGAGCGAGCCGTCGAGCGCCGCGGTCAGCAGCGCGCGGGTGGCCTTGATCGGCATCCGCTTGCCGGTGCCGTAGGCGCCGCCGGTCCAGCCGGTGTTCACGAGCCAGCAGGTCGCGCCGTGCTTGGCGATCTTCTCCTGCAGGAGCTTGCCGTAGACCTCGGGACGACGGGGCATGAAGGGCGCGCCGAAGCAGGTCGAGAAGGTCGGCTGCGGCTCGGTCACGCCGCGTTCGGTGCCGGCCACCTTCGAGGTGAAGCCCGACAGGAAGTGATACATGGCCTGCGCGGGCGTCAGCCGCGCGATGGGCGGCAGCACGCCGAAGGCGTCGCAGGTCAGCATGATGACGTTCTTCGGATGCCCGCCGAGCCCGCTCTCGGACGCGTTCGAGATATAGTCGAGCGGATAGGCGCAGCGCGTGTTCGCCGTCAGGCTGTCGTCGTTGAAGTCGAGCTCGAGCGTCTCTTCGTCATAGACCATGTTCTCGACCACGGTCGCGAATTTCGAGGTCGTGGCATAGATCTCGGGTTCGGCTTCGGCCGAGAGATTGATCGTCTTGGCGTAGCAGCCGCCCTCGAAGTTGAACGTCCCCCGGTCCGACCAGCCGTGCTCGTCGTCGCCGATCAGCGTGCGGGAGGGATCGGCCGAGAGCGTGGTCTTGCCGGTGCCGGAGAGCCCGAAGAACACTGCCGCATCGTCCGTGTCGCCGAGCGCGTGGTTGGCCGAGCAGTGCATCGCCATGACGCCCTTGCCGGGCAGGATGTAGTTCAGCAGCGTGAAGACCGACTTCTTGTTCTCGCCGGCATATTCGGTGTTGGCGATCAGGATCAGCTTGCGCTCGAAGTTGAGCACGATCACCGTGTCGGTGCGGCAGCCGTGGCGCTCGGGGTCGGCCTTGAAGGACGGGCAGTTGATGACCGTCCAGTCGGGCACGAAGCTGTCGAGCTCGGCGCGCTCGGGGCGGCGCAGCATGTGGCGGATGAAGAGGCCGTGCCAGGCGAGCTCGGTCACCATCCGCACGTCGAGGCGCAGCTCGGGGTCGGCGCCGGCGAACAGGTCCTGCACGAAGTAGGTGCGGCCCTTCATGTGCTCGAGCATGTCGGCATGGAGCCGGTCGAAGGCGGCCGGATCCATGGGAGCGTTGTTTTCCCACCAGATCGTGTCTTCCACCGACGGCGTGCGCACGACGAACTTGTCCTTGGGCGAGCGGCCCGTGAAGGCACCGGTCGAGCAGAGGAACGCGCCTCCGCGGCCCAGCCGGCCTTCGCCGCGCGTCACGGCCGCTTCGACCAGCGCGGGCTCGATGAGGTTGTAATGCACCTCGCCAAGTCCAGTGATGCCTTGTGCGTCCAGCGTCTGCGCTGGGTTCACGCGTCCGAAATTCATACTGCAAGCTCCCCGATGCCGCGCGAGCGGCTGTTTCCGGTCCTCCAACGGCATCCTGGGCCAATAGGCTGCCGGTCGGCCCCGGAGATGGGCGCCGACAGGGAAAGGGTATAGCATGACGGTGCCACGCGACAACAGAGTGACAGCAAGACGTTAGCGCAACCAGCGACAGGTTGGCGCAACCTCCGGGCATCGGTTGCGGCAAATTGGCTGTTCCGTCGCGACTCGTGGACGGGCAACCGGAGGAGGAGCCGACCGATTCGCAGAAGGCTATTGATTCCTTCGGCGGAAACCGGATCATGAAGTCCATTGGTACAGCAGGCATTCGGAGTTGGGGCATGTCCAGGATTGCTCTCGTCGACGACGATCGCAACATCCTGACTTCGGTGGCCATGACGCTCGAGGCGGAAGGGTTCGAAGTCGAGACCTACAACGACGGGCAGTCGGCTCTCGAGGCCTTCAACAAGCGGATGCCCGACATGGCCGTGCTCGACATCAAGATGCCGCGCATGGACGGGATGGACCTGCTGCAGCGCCTGCGGCAGAAGTCCGCGATGCCCGTGATCTTCCTGACCTCCAAGGATGACGAGATCGACGAGGTGCTGGGCCTGCGCATGGGCGCGGACGACTATGTGAAGAAGCCCTTCTCGCAGCGCCTCCTGGTCGAACGGATCCGCGCGCTCCTGCGCCGGCAGGAGGCCATCGCGGGCGGCGAGGCCGACGCGCAGGAGGAAAGCCGCATTCTCGAGCGCGGCAACCTGCGGATGGATCCGCTGCGCCACGCGGTGAGCTGGAAGGGCCGGGACGTGTCCCTCACGGTGACCGAGTTCCTGTTGCTGCAGGCCCTCGCGCAGCGGCCCGGCTTCGTCAAGAGCCGGGACCAGCTGATGGATGTGGCCTACGACGATCAGGTCTATGTCGACGACCGCACGATCGACAGCCATATCAAGCGGCTGCGCAAGAAGATGCGTGCGGCGGATTCCGATTTCGCCGCCATCGAGACCCTTTACGGCATCGGTTACCGGTACAACGAGGAGTGAGGGTGCCGGGGAGGACGCGGCCATGACCGCCGTGCGGATCTTCGGCCGGTCCAGGGCCGACGACGGGGCCTCCGCGCACCGTCCGGGCGACGTGATCCTCGGCGAGGACTGGACGGCGCCCGGTGCAGATGGCGAGCCGGGGCTTCAGAAGCGGCGGCGGCGCGGCTTCGTCGCGCTGAATCGGTCGCCGCTGGCCCGCAAGATCATCCTCTTCAATCTTCTGGCTCTGGTGATCCAGGTCTCGGGCGTGCTCTTCACCAACCCGTTCCGCGAGAACCTCGTCCTCCAGCGCGAGCGGGCGCTCGTCTCCGAGGCCCGCCTCGTGGCCAATGTCTTCGAGGCGCGGCTCGCGGCGGTGCCGGGCGCGACGCTCGACGCGCCGAAGGGCATCGACATCCCCGCCACGCTCGACGCCGTGGCAGTTGACCCTGCGGTCGACCTCTTCATCCTCGACACGGCGGGGGTCGTCGTGGCGTCCGACCGTGGCGCCCGCCAGCCGGTGCCCGAGGACCGGCGGTCGACCCTCATCACCGATTTCCTCAACGGGCTGTGGGACACTGTCTCGAAGACGCTGGCTTGGGGTGAGGCGCCGCAGGGCGAGATCGACGCCAGCGCGCTCGCCCGCCAGGTCTTCTCGGGGGCGCGCGAGGGGCGGACCACGATCAACACGGGGCGCGACCGCAACGGCGGCGCGCTCTTTTCGGTCGCGACCCCCATCCTCGACGGAGAGCGCGTGATGGGGGTGGTGGCCATCACCTCGGCCGCAGGCGAAATCGACCGGCTGGTGCGCTACGAGCGCGAGCAGATCCTGCAGATGTTCGTGGTGGCGCTCTTCGTCTCCATCGGGCTCAGCCTCGTGCTGGCCTCGACCATCGCCAATCCGCTGGCCGATCTCGCGGCCGCGGCCGAACTCGGCCGGGATCGCGACGCGCGCAAGATGGCGCCGGGCCGGGTGCGGATCCCGGATCTCACGGCACGCCCGGACGAGATCGGCCGCCTGTCCATCGCCATGCGCGGGATGGTGGCGGCCCTCTACGACCGGATCGACGCGAACGAGCAGTTCGCGGCGGATGTGGCGCACGAGATCAAGAACCCGCTCGCCTCGCTCAGGTCGGCCGTGGGCACCATGCGGCTGGCCAGGCGCGAGGACCAGCGCGAGCAGCTCCTCGACGTGATCGAGCATGATGTGCGCCGCCTCGACCGGCTGGTCAGCGACATCTCGAACGCCTCGCGCCTCGACAGCGAGCTGGTGAAGGAGGAGGAGGAGGAGTTCGACCTGCTCCCCACCATCGCGAACCTCGGCGACTATCTCGGCCGGCAGGCGGCGGAGAAGGGGGTGGACTTCATCGCCGACCTGCCGTCCGAACCCATGCGCATCCGCGGGCTCGAGGCGCGGCTGGCACAGGTCTTCGTCAATCTCATCTCCAACGCTCTTTCCTTCTGCGAGGAGGGCGATGCGGTGCGCGTCTGGGCGCGGCGGCGCGAGAACCGGGTGCTGGTCGTGGTCGAGGACACCGGCCCCGGCATCCCCGAGGAGGCGCTGACGAAGATCTTCGGCCGCTTCTATTCCGAGCGCCCGCCGGGCCAGTTCGGCAACCACTCGGGGTTGGGACTCGCGATCTCCAAGCAGATCGTCGAGGCGCACGGCGGCGTGATCTGGGCCGAGAACATCCGCCCCACCAGCGCCGACATCACCTCCGAGCCGCTGGGCGCGCGCTTCGTCGTCGGCCTGCCGGTGTGACCGGGGCCGACCGCACCATCCTGCACGCGAGCTGCGTGGCGCTCGACGGGCGCGGGCTCCTGATCCTCGGGCCATCGGGCTCGGGCAAGTCGGCGCTCGCGCTCGAACTGATGGCGCTCGGCGCGGATCTGGTGGCCGACGACCGGACGGAGATCGAGGGGCAGGGGCCGGATCTGGTCGCCCGCTGCCCTCCGGCCATCGCGGGCCTGATCGAGGCGCGCGGGCTGGGGATCCTGCGGGCGCCCGCCATTCACGAAGCGCGAGTGACACTGGCTGTCGAATTGGGCAGGTCCGAGACGGAGCGCCTGCCACATTTCCATGAGATTCAGGTGCTCGGACGGCCTCTCGACCTTGTGCTCGGCCAGGAAGGCCGCCATTTTCCCTCTGCGCTGCTGCTGCGACTCCGGTCGGGGCGCGTCGCGTGAACGCAACAGATCCTGGACCGTATGGTAGAGCCTGTGCAGGAATACCGGCTCGTGCTGGTCACCGGCCCTTCGGGAGCGGGGCGCACGACCGCGATCAATGCGCTCGAAGACATGGGCTATGAGGTCATCGACAACCTGCCCCTGTCCTTCGTGCCCCGGCTGATCGAGGGACCCTCGATCGGGCGGCCGATTGCGCTGGGGCTCGATGTGCGCAACCGCGACTTCAACGCCACGGCGCTGATCGAGCTGATCGACCGGCTGACGCAGGATCCGCGCGTGGCGCTCGAGGTGCTCTATGTGGACTGCTCGGCCTCCGAGCTGATCCGCCGCTACAACCAGACCCGGCGCCGCCATCCGCTGGCCCCGGCCGAGACGCCCGCCGAAGGGGTCGAGCGCGAGATCGACCTGCTCGCCCCCGTGCGCGTCCGCGCGGACCATCTGATCGACACGTCCGAAATGTCGCCGCACGATCTCAAGGCCGAGCTTTCGCGCTGGTTCGACCGCGGTGCGGCAACCCGTCTTGCGGTGTCGGTGCAGTCCTTCTCCTACAAGCGGGGCGTTCCGCGTGGGGTGGACATGATCTTCGACTGCCGATTCCTGAAGAACCCCTACTGGGTCGAGAGCCTGCGGGCGCTCGACGGCCGCGAGGCGTCGGTGGCCGACTACATTTCCTCGGACCCCCGCTTCGCCCCCTTCTTCGAGAAACTCCGCGATCTCGTGCTGTTCCTGCTGCCGGCGCAGCTCGAGGAGGGAAAGGCCCATCTGTCGCTGGGCTTCGGGTGCACGGGCGGGCAACACCGGTCGGTCGCCGTTGCCGAACTTCTGGGCAATGCGCTTGCAGAAGCGGGCTGGCCGGTGTCAAAACGACACAGGGAACTTGAACGCAGGGCGGCCGCTGTGCTCCCCACGCATCAGGGTGAGAAGGCGTGATCGGTATCGTCATCGTTGCTCACGGCGGCCTCGCGCGGGAATATCTCTCGGCCGTCGAGCATGTGGTGGGCAAGCAGGAGGCCATGGCCGCCATCGCCATCGAGGACGATCACGACCGAGCCGCGAAGCAGGCCGAGATCAGCGCCGCCGCGCGGTCGGTGGATCGGGGCGCAGGCGTCGTGGTGGTGACCGACATGTTCGGCGGCTCGCCCTCGAACCTGTCGCTGCCGGCCTGCACGGCGCGCGACCGCCGCATCATCTACGGCGCCAACCTGCCCATGCTCATCAAGCTTGCCAAGTCGCGCGAGCTGACGGTGCCGGAGGCGGTGTCTCTGGCCCTCGACGCGGGACGCAAGTATATCAACAGCCTCGACCTTGGCAGCGGGATGGAATGATCGAACGAGAACTTCTCATCGTGAACGAAAAGGGCCTGCATGCGCGGGCTTCGGCCAAGTTCGTCGAAGTCGTGGAACGGCACGATGCCCAGGCCGAGGTCTCCAAGGACGGGATGGTGGTCTCGGGCGACTCGATCATGGGTCTCCTGATGCTCGCCGCCTCGCGCGGGACCTCGATCCGGATCCGGACCATGGGCTCCGAGGCCAGCGCGCTGGCCGAGGCGCTCTCGGCGCTGGTGGCGGACCGGTTCGGCGAGGACATGTGACCGCGGCGGCGGGCGCCTCCGGGCCCCGTCCTCCTCCCTGCCGGGGCCGGTCTCTGGGACAAGCCGCCTCACCCCCGCACGCGTCGGTTGCTCTCCGGCAGGCCGCATGGTGAGCTTGTCGGGCCGGGACCGCGCCCGGCACGATGCAAAGGATCTCACGAGTGACACGGGTTTATCCGGGCTTCGACCTGTTGCGTATCCTGGCCGCGGGCGGCGTGGTCTTCTCCCACGCCTTCCTCATCATGGAGCTGACCGAGGCGGGCGAGCCGCTGAAGGCCGCGACGGGCACCATCCTCGGCCTCTATGCGGTGATGATCTTCTTCATCCTGAGCGGCTTTCTCGTGACGGACAGTGCACTGCGGTCGCAGGGCGTGCTCGATTTCGCCGCCAAGCGCGCGCGCCGTCTGCTGCCGGGGTTCCTCGCGGCCAACCTCATCGTGGCGCTCGCGATCTGCCCGCTCTTCGCGACCGAGGGGGCCATGGCCTTCCTCGGGCAGCCCGTCCCCTGGGAAACGCTGGGCCGCGTCCTTCTCCTGCAGGACCCGAGCCTGACCTTTCCGGGGCGCGTCAGCTTCTTTCCGGCCGAGGGCGACGCGGCCTGGGTGGCTGCGGTGGCCAATGGCGTCCTCTGGACGATCCGGATCGAGATCACCTGCTATCTCGTCGTGGGGCTTCTGTTGCTCGTTGGCATGCTGACCCGCGGAGCCGTCCTCGCGCTCATCTGCGCGGCCGTCTTCGCAACGCTCACGCCGGCCTTCTATGTGTCGGATTACCTCAACTGCCTGATCTACCTCGGCCCGTCCTTCGCGGCCGGCATGGCGCTGCGCCTGCTCCTGCCCGAAGGCCATCGCGCCGACGGCCGGATCGCCGCGGCCAGTGCGGCCATCCTCGGGGTGCTGATGCTGAAGATGGGCGGCTGGCGCGAAGTCGAGGGGCTGCTCTTCCCGCTCTTCGCCGCCTATCCGCTGATCTGGTTCGGCCAGCAGGAGCGTGCGCGGCTCGGCGCGCTCGGCCGGTTCGGGGATCCGTCCTACGGCATGTATCTCTGGGGCTGGCCGGTGCAGATGCTGCTGCGCGCGCTCGTGGGGCCCGGCTGGTCGGGCTGGGCCTTCGCCGCCCTGTCGCTGCCCGCCGCCCTCGCGGTGGGCTGGCTGTCGTGGATCCTCGTCGAGCGGCGGTTCCTGCGCCGCCGCCCGCCGGGGGCCTCCTACCGTGTCGGCACCGGCGTCTCGCCGCGATAATCGTAGAAGCCGCGGGCGGTCTTCCGGCCGAGCCATCCTGCCTCGACATATTTCACCAGAAGCGGGCAGGGCCGGTATTTCGTATCGGCCAGCCCGTCGTGCAGCACGTTCATGATCGCAAGGCAGGTGTCGAGCCCGATGAAATCCGCGAGCTCCAGCGGCCCCATCGGATGATTCGCCCCGAGCTTCATCGACTCGTCGATCGAGCGCACCGAGCCCACGCCTTCATAGAGCGTGTAGACCGCTTCGTTGATCATCGGCACGAGGATGCGGTTGACGATGAAGGCCGGGAAATCCTCGGCGCTGGCCGCGGTCTTGCCGAGGCTCTGCACCACCTTGAGCAGCGCCTGATAGGTCGGGTCGTCGGTCGCGATGCCGCGGATCAGCTCGACGAGCTGCATCACCGGCACCGGGTTCATGAAGTGAAAGCCCATGAATTTCTCGGGCCGGTCCGTGCGCGAGGCAAGCCGTGTGATCGAGATCGAGGAGGTGTTCGAGGTCAGGATCGTGTGCGGCAGAAGATGCGGCACCAGATCCTCGAAGATCGCCTGTTTCACCGTCTCGCGCTCGGTGGCGGCCTCGATCACGAGGTCGCTCCTGGCGATGTCGGTGAGGGTCTGGGTGGTGCGGATCCGCCCGAGCGCCGCGGCCTTGTCCTCGGCCGAGACCTTCCCGCGCGAGACCTGCCGCTCCATGTTGCGCTCGATGGTCGAGAGCGCCTTGTTCAGCCCTTCGGCGCTGATGTCGTTCAGCAGCACCTCGTAGCCCGCGAGCGAGAAGACATGCGCGATACCGCTGCCCATCTGTCCCGCGCCCACGACGCCGACCTTGCGGATCTCCATGCCGTCCCTCCTGCTTGCTCGCGCGAACATTAGGCGGAGGCCCGTGGCGCACGCAAGGGCGGCCCCCGCCCGCCGGAGGCCGAGACTTCGCGTCAAATGCGGCTTTTAGGCATTTGGCAACAGCTCCGCCGCATCGTGGCCGGCGGGTGAACTATCGAGGTGGGTGTCATGGCCTTCGCACATCAGGGCGAAAGCGCCCTGGAGTATTATCCCTGCCGGTATGGCGGGTCTCGTCTGATGTTCCGCGGCCCCCGCCGCAGCCTCGACGGGCCGTTCTGTGCCGTGCTGGGCGGCACCGAGACCTACGGCAAGTTCGTGCCGCAGCCCTATCCGGCTCTGGTGGAAGAGGCGACGGGGCTGCGGCTGGTCAATCTCGCCTGCATGAATGCGGGGATCGACCTCTATCTCAACGATCCCTCCGTCACGCAGGTGGCCTCGAAGGCGACGCTGGCGATCCTGCAGGTGGTGGGGGCTGCCAATCTCACCAACCGGCTCTATTCGGTTCATCCGCGGCGCAACGACCGGTTCCTGGCCGCCTCGCCGGTGCTTCAGACCATCTACCGCGAGGTGGATTTCGCCGACTTCGCCTTCACGCGGCACATGGTGCAGACGCTTCACGCCGTCTCGCCCGAGAAGTTCCTGCAGGTCGAGGCCGAGCTCCGGGCGGCCTGGGTCGCGCGGATGCGCACGCTGCTGGGGCGGATCAGTGCGCCGACGCTGCTCCTGTGGATCGCGGATCATCCGCCGCCCGAGCGCGGGCCGCTCACGCCCGATCTGACGCCGCTTCTGATCGATGCGGACATGATCGCGGCGGTGCGGCCCCATGCGAGCCATTACCTCCAGATCGTCACCTCGCGCGAGGCGCAGGCCTGCGGGACGGACGGCATGCGCTTTGCCCCGCTCGACGGGCCCGTCGCGGCCGAGCTGCCCGGCCCGGCCGTTCATGCCGAGATCGCGGCGGCGCTGGTGCCGGTCCTGAGAGAGCTGATGTGAAACGGGCGCCCCGGGGGGCGCCCGCCTGCGACCGGCTCAGATCCGGTTCAGAGCTTGCCGGTCAGTTCCGGCACGAGGCTGAAGAGGTCGCCCACGAGGCCATAGTCGGCCACCTGGAAGATCGGCGCCTCCTCGTCCTTGTTGATGGCGACGATGATCTTCGAATCCTTCATCCCGGCGAGGTGCTGGATCGCGCCCGAGATGCCCACGGCGATATAGAGCTGCGGCGCCACGACCTTGCCGGTCTGCCCCACCTGCCAGTCGTTCGGCGCATAGCCCGAATCGACCGCCGCACGCGAGGCCCCCACCGCCGCGCCGAGCTTGTCGGCCAGCTGCTCGATCATGGCGAAATTCTCTTCCGAGCCGAGCCCGCGGCCGCCCGAGACCACGATCCGCGCCGAGGTCAGTTCCGGCCGGTCGGAGGCCGCGACCTTGTCCTCGACCCACGAGGAGAGGCCGCTGTCGGCGGTGGCCGAGATGGTCTCGACGGGGGCCGAGCCGCCCTTGCCGGCCGCCTCGAAGGTGGCCGTCCGCACTGTGGCGACCTTGGTCGCGTCCGAGCTCTTCACCGTCTGGATCGCGTTGCCGGCATAGATCGGACGCTCGAACGTGTCGGCATCCACCACCGCCGTGATCTCCGAGATCACCATGACGTCAAGGAGCGCGGCCACCCGCGGCAGCACGTTCTTGGCCGCCGAGGTGGCCGGCGCGAGAATGTGGCTGTAGCCCGGCGCGAGGCCGAGGATCAGGTCGGCCAGCGGCTCGGCCAGACCGTTGCCATAGGCGGCATCGTCGGCCGCAAGCACCTTGGCCACGCCGTCGAAGGTCGCGGCTTCGGCCGCGGCGGCGTCGACGCCCGTGCCCGCCACGAGCACGGTCACGTCGCCCAGGGCCTTCGCCGCGGTCAGCGCCTTGGCGGTCGAATCCGCGCCCAGCGTGCCGCCGGTCACTTCGGCAATCAGAAGAACGGCCATCAGATCACCCCCGCTTCGTCTTTCAGTTTCGCGATCAGCTCGTCGACCGAACCCACCATCACGCCGGCCTTGCGGCCCGCCGGCTCGGAGGTCTTCACGACCGACAGCCGCGGCGTCACGTCGACGCCGAAATCGGCCGCGGTCTTTTCTTCCAGCGGCTTCTTCTTGGCCTTCATGATGTTGGGCAGCGAGGCATAGCGCGGCTCGTTCATCCGCAGATCCACCGTCACCACGGTCGGCATCTTGACCTTGATGGTCTGCATGCCGCCGTCCACCTCGCGGGTGACCACGGCCGCATCGCCCTCGATGGCCAGATCCGAGGCGAAGGTCGCCTGGCTCCAGCCGAGCAGCGCCGACAGCATCTGCCCGGTGGCGTTCATGTCATTGTCGATGGCCTGCTTGCCGCAGATCACGAGGCCCGGCTGTTCGGCCTCGACCACGCCCTTCAGGATCTTCGCCACCGCCAGCGGCTCGATGTCCTGATGCACGTCCGAGGCGGCCTCGACGAGGATCGCGCGGTCCGCCCCCATGGCGAGCGCCGTGCGCAGCGTCTCCTGCGCCTGCTTCACGCCGATCGAGACCACCACCACCTCGGTCGCCGTGCCGGCCTCGCGCAGACGGATCGCCGCTTCGACCGCGATTTCGTCGAACGGGTTCATCGACATCTTCACGTTCGCAAGATCGACCCCGCTCCCGTCCGCCTTCACGCGAACCTTCACGTTGTAGTCGATCACGCGCTTGACAGGCACCAGAACCTTCATCAGTGGCAATCTCCCTTCTCATCCGCCCTCGCGGGCAAGCTCTCCGCGATGTTGTTAGCCGCATCGAACCTGCCGCAACAGATCAAAACCGACCGTCAACCTCCGTCCGACGTCGCGTCTTCATGCGTCCTTATGCCTCACGCGTGAGGCCGGGAACCCAGAGCACGTCGGCCCGCCCGTCGTCGTTGGCGATCCGGCCGGCGACGAAGAACCAGTCGGAAAGGCGGTTGAGATAGCGCAGGGCCTCGGGGTTCACCGACTCCACGGTGGCCAGTTCGACCAGTTCGCGCTCGGCCCGGCGGCTCACGGTGCGACAGAGGTGGAGCTGGGCCGCCAGCGCCGAGCCGCCCGGGAGGATGAAGCTGCGCAGCGGCTCGAGCCGCGCGTTCATTCCGTCGATCTCGCGCTCGAGCCGGTTCACCTGGGCGGCAATGATGCGGAGCGGCGTGTAGTCCGCCTCGTGGTCGCGCTCCATCTCGGGGCGGCAGAGGTCCGCGCCGAGGTCGAAGAGGTCGTTCGAGATCCGGGCGAGCGCCTCCTGCATCTCGCCCTGCGCATGGAGCCGGGCAAGGCCCACCGTGGCGTTGGTCTCGTCGACCGTGCCATAGGCGGCGACGCGGGGCGAATGCTTGGCCACCCGCGCGCCATTGCCGAGCGCCGTCTCGCCGGCATCGCCGGTGCGCGTGTAGATCCTCGACAGAACGACCATTAGAACCCTCCCGATTGCCGCCAGGCCATGAACAGCAGGATGAGAGCGATCGCAATCGCCTGCGCGATGATGCGCCAGCGCATCAGCCGGTTGGCGTGCTTGCGGTTGAACTCGCCGCCGCGCGCGAAGCCGCCGATCCCGACCATGAGGACGACGAGCACCGCCAGCACGGCCAGGGCGACGACGATGAACAACGGGTCGTGCAGCATGGCTCTCCTCCCGATTTGTCGGCGTGATGTAGCGGCCCGGGCGGAAAAAGCGACTCATTTCCGCTGCATCTTATTGAATCTTGGACCGCGGGATGCGGCATGCGGGGGAGCCGGGCGGGCAACCTGACGCCACGGCCGCGCGCCGGATGTGGCGCCTGTGGGAGGGGTCAGCGGCCGAGCACCCGGTCGAGCGCCGCGGTCGGCAGGAGCCGCCGCAGCACCCAGGCGGTGCGGCTCGGCACGGTGATCCGGTAGCGCGCGCGGGGGCGGGGGCTTTCCAGCGCCTGCACCAGCTTTTCCGTGACGGCGGATGGGGGCAGCTGCCAGCGATCCTCGCCGCCCTCGTAGAGCCGGCCCAGAAGCGTGCGATACTGGTCGGCGCGGGCCGAGGCTCTCCAGTCGATCCAGCGCTCGAAATGCGGGATGGAATTCTCGCGGATCCGCGAGGCGATGGGGCCCGGTTCCAGCAGGATCACCCGGATCGGCGTGTCTGCCATCTCGATCCGCAGCACATCGGTCAGCCCCTCCATCGCGAATTTCGAGGCGACATAGGCGCCGCGCCAGGGATAGGCCACGAAGCCCAACACCGAGGAGCAATTGACGATCCGCCCGTGCCCCTGACGGCGCATGATCGGGATGACCCGCCGCGTCAGGTCGTGGACGCCCACGATATTGGTCTCGAGCACGGCCCGCAGCGCCTCGCGCGGCAGATCCTCCACCGCGCCCGGGCAAGCGAAGGCGCCGTTGTTGTAGAGCGCGTCGAGCGTGCCGCCGGTGCGGCGCGTGGCCTCCTCGACGGCGGCGGCGAGGCTTTCGGGATCGTCGTAATCGAGCCGGAAGCTCTCGAGCCCCTCGCTGCGGAGGCGGTCGCAGTCGGCTTCCTGCCGGCAGGTGGCGAAGACCCGCCAGCCGCGGGCCGCAAGTCCCCGTGCCGCGTCGAGCCCGATGCCCGACGAGCAGCCCGTGATCAGAACGCTTTTCATCCGGAGCCCCGCCCTCGCCTGCGCTCCTCTTGGCGCAAAGGGCGGGGAAGGCCAAGGGGTAGGCGGAGCCTCGGGACGCACTCCTGTCAGGGGAGGGAAGACGCTCTGCCGCCGCGGGCTTCATCGGAGACGAGCCGGGCACTCCGTGCCGGAGAAACAGGCAGGCGTGGGATCGGGCAGGCGTGGAGTTCGCCTCGCGCGCAGGATGACGGCGCAAGAAGCCATTGGGGCGTGACCTTTGGCGTCAGCGCCCTGCGCGCAAGGTCACGGCGAGCCCGATCCGCGATGCCGGGCCGGAGATCAGAAGGCGGTGCCGGGCGCGAGGAAGCGGGCGGCCATGTAGCCCGAGACGCCGTCGCCTTCGATGCGGATCGGTGCCCAGCTTCCCTCCTGCGGGCCGTCGACCAGCACCGCGTCTCCGCGCAGCACCCGGCCGACCACCGGATAGGCCGTCGAGGGGCCGCTGCGGACATTGACCGCGTCGGCCGTCACATGGCGCACCTCTCCCGCAGGTTGCCGCGTCTCGGCGACCGTGGCGGCGGCCAGCACCGGCTGCGGTGCGCGGGTCTCGGCTGCGCGCGGCGGCAGCGGCAGGACCTGCACCCAGTCGCCGCGGTAGCGCGTCGCGGGCAGCGCAACGGGGGTGGGGGCGGGCGTCGTCACCGGCTGGGCCTCGGCGGCCACCGTCAGCGTCCGCGCCGCTTCCAGCGAGGCCGTCTCGACGGGCGTCACCACCGGGCGCGGATGGGGTTCGAGCTTCGCAGCGGCGGCCAGTCCCGGCCGCATCTGGCCGGTATCGCGGCCGCCGATCAGCAGGACGGCAAATAGGGTGCAGCAAAGAAGCAACGTCAGACGCAGCATGGGAAAAATCTCCGGGATCAATGAGGAGGCTGGGGCCGTGCCTCCCTTGCCCTGTGAACCGCGTTCCCCGGCGGCAGGTTCCCGGATTCCTTTCCGTCTGGACCGGAGCGGCAGCCGGGACTAGACACGCGCCATGACCGACACGCCCGAAGATCCGACCGAAGAGCCCCTCACGACCTCGGAACCGCTCCGCCGTGCCATCGGCGAGCGCTACCTGACCTATGCGCTCTCGACCATCATGCACCGCGCTCTGCCGGACGCGCGCGACGGGCTGAAGCCCGTCCACCGCCGCATCCTGTTCGCGATGCGCGAACTGCGGCTCTCGCCCACCGGCGGCTTCCGCAAGTCGGCCAAGATCGCGGGCGACGTGATGGGGAACTATCACCCGCACGGGGATGCGGCGATCTACGACGCGATGGCGCGCCTCGCGCAGGATTTCAACGTCCGCTATCCGCTGGTGGACGGGCAGGGCAACTTCGGCAACATCGACGGCGACAACCCGGCCGCCTCGCGCTACACCGAGGCGCGCCTCACGCCCATCGCCGAGCTGCTGATGGAGGGGCTGGCCGAGAACGCGGTCGATTTCCGCCCGAACTACGACGGCACGCTGGAAGAGCCGGTGGTGATGCCCGCGGCCTTCCCGAACCTGCTGGCCAATGGCGCGTCGGGAATCGCGGTGGGCATGGCCACCAACATCCCGCCGCACAATCTCGACGAGTTGATCGAGGGCTGCCTCGCGCTGATCCGCGATCCCGCCATCGCCGACGACACGCTGGTGAGCCTGATCCCCGGCCCCGACTTTCCCACTGGCGGCGTGATCGTCGAGCCGAAGGAGCAGATCCTCGAGGCCTACCGGACGGGGCGCGGCGCGTTCCGGCTCCGGGCGAAATGGCAGACCGAGGATCTGGGCCGCGGCACCTGGCAGATCGTGGTGACCGAGATCCCCTATCAGGTGCAGAAGTCGAAGCTGATCGAGCGGCTGGCGGAGCTCATCCAGACCAAGAAGGTCCCGGCGCTGGCCGACGTGCGCGACGAGAGCGCCGACGATGTGCGGATCGTGCTTGAGCCGCGAGCGCGCACCGTCGACCCTGAGATGCTGATGGGGATGCTCTTCCGCAACTCGGACCTCGAGATCCGCTTCTCGCTGAACATGAACGTGCTGATCGACGGGCGGACGCCCCGGGTCTGCTCGCTCAAGGAGGTGCTGCGCGCCTTCCTCGACCACCGCCGCAACGTGCTGATCCGCCGCTCGCAGCATCGGATGGAGAAGATCGACCACCGGCTCGAGGTGCTGGGCGGCCTGATCGTGGCCTTCCTGAACCTCGACCGGGTGATCGACATCATCCGCTACGATGCCGACCCCAAGCGCGCGCTGATGGCCGAGAGCTGGGGGCGCAGGTTCAAGCGGGCGAATTCGGAGAAGGACTATGTCGGGCCGGGGCCGGGGCCGGGCGATCTGAGCGAGGTTCAGGCCGAGGCGATCCTCAACATGCGCCTGCGCTCGCTGCGGCGGCTCGAGGAGATGGAACTTCTGGCCGAGCGCGATGCGCTTCTGGCCGAGCGGGCCGATCTCGAGGCGCTGATCGGCTCGGAGCGGCTGCAGTGGGACCGGATCGGGCACGATCTGGGCGAGATCCGCAAGCTCTTCGGCAAATGGACCGTGGCAGGTGCGCGGCGCACCCAGTTCGCCGAGGCGGGCGAGGTGGAGGAAGTGCCGCTGGAAGCCATGATCGAGCGCGAGCCGATCACGGTGATCTGCTCGCAGATGGGCTGGATCCGGGCCATGAAGGGCCACCAGCCGCTCGATACCGAGGCGAAGTTCAAGGATGGCGACGGCCCGCGCTTCCTGTTCCATGCCGAGACGACCGACCGGCTTCTGCTCGTGGGCTCGAACGGGCGCTTCTACACGCTGACGGGCGCGAGCCTGCCCGGCGGGCGTGGCATGGGCGAGCCGGTGCGGCTGATGGTCGACCTGCCGAACGAGGCCGAGATCCACGACATCTTCGTCTGGCGTCCGGCCGAGAAGCTGCTGCTCGCCTCGTCGGCGGGCGACGGGTTCGTGGTGCCGTCCGAAGAGGTGCTGGCCCAGACCCGCGCGGGCAAGGCGGTGCTCTCGATGAAGGAGGGCGTGCGGACCGCCGTCTGCCGACCGGTGCGCGGCGATCACGTGGCGGTGGTGGGCGAGAACCGCAAGCTTCTGGTCTTCCCGGTGAGCGAACTGCCGGAGATGGCCAAGGGCAAGGGCGTCCGGCTGCAGAAATACAAGGACGGCGGCCTGTCGGACGCGATCACCTTCGAGATCGCCCGGGGGCTGAGCTGGAAGGACCCGGCCGGCCGCACGCGGACCGAGACCGAACTGGCCGAATGGACGGCCGCGCGGGCCGGCGCCGGCAAGATGGCGCCCCGGGGCTTTCCGCGGGACAACCGCTTCACCTGACGCGCGGGCGGCCGGAGCCGGGGGCTTCGCGCCCCCGGACCCCCGCGGGATATTTGGGCAGAGTGAAAGGGCCGGGCGCCCGGGGGCGGTTCCGCGGGCGGCGGTTGCACGGCGGGACGGGGCAAGTTATGCGGGGTCACCCTCTTTCGGAGAAGCCCATGATCCTGCGCCTCGCAGCCCTCTGCCTTGCGGCCCTGCTCGTGACCGCCTGCCAGCGCAACGACCTGAAGGAACCGCCCGTCGATCTGGGCGATTTCGCGCTCGGGCTGAACATCGTCGTGGCGGATCATGCGCAGAAGGTGCCGATCTCGCGCGAGGCCTCGGTCGAGGAGTGGGAAGCGGTCATGAAGACGGCGATCGACGACCGGTTCGGGCGCTACGAGGGGACGAAGCTCTACAATCTGGGCGTCAGCATCGACGGCTATGCGCTGGCTCCGCCCGGCATCCCGGTGGTTGCGGCGCCGAAGTCTGTGATCGCGATCACGGCCAACATCTGGGACGATGCGGCCGGCGCCAAGCTCAACGAGAAGGGCGAGAAGATGACCGTCTTCGAGAGCCTGACCGGCGGCTCCATCGTGGGCAGCGGCTATACGATGAGCAAGGACGAGCAGATGGAGGCGCTGGCCTACAATGCGGCCAAGCGGATCGAGGGCTGGCTCGTCGCCCATCCCGAGTGGTTCGGCCTGCCGCCGCTGCCGCCGAAACCCGCGCCCGCGCCGGGGAAAGACAAGTGATACTTGATTTTCTTCCTGCCAATGGATAACTCCGCCGCCGTGTAGAACGGGCTGTCCGGTGTCGCTTGGGCCGCCCCCCAATCCGCGAGGCGCTCCGCCAATGGCAAAGGCAAAGTTTGAACGTAACAAACCGCACGTCAACATCGGCACGATCG
>OCLT01000400.1_pt1 | contig 31323 bp, 29 predicted proteins | sample 1481411 | NCBI WGS metagenome assembly OCLT01 (sample SAMN04168690, study PRJEB22393) | synthetic metagenome | isolation source: purchased from BEI Resources HM-276D
TATGCTATTTACATATTTTTTATAAAAAGTCAGATTGCTAGACTGACAGGCTCTAGGCTCCCACATCAATCAATTACTTAGAATCAATTACTTGGCCTGAGCTACTGCTGCCTTAATGGCAGCACGAACTTTGCGAAGTTCAGCAGGACTAATCGTAGCGGGCTGCTGTTCAGCTTTCAGCTCGCTCATCACACGACCACTGGTCGGCGCAGTACGGTTCCATTGCATGGACTTCGTCTCCATAACCTCAAAAGTAGGTTTAAAGTGCATTTTCTCACCTCCTTCGTTTTTGATATGACAGCAATTTAGCACACCTTTAATGGCGATTAGGGGTTGACCTCAGTAGGTGACAACTTCAGTTTACCCTCGTCCCAGACGGAGAAAACCAACAGTCGGCCCCATCAAGCTTGATGGGGCCGACTGTTTGCGGTGTCCTGGGAGTGTGAAATCAACAGAATCCGCTGCTCAGCAGGCTACCGTACTCACCCGGCACTTCAAAACGCACGCCAGTCACCTCCGCATCGACACGCTCCAGCGGCTCATCGATGTCCTCCTGGCGATGATTGCCGCGAGGAGCGTCAATCATCACGACCTGAGTGCCCATATGCCGGGGATGAGTACCCCGCAGGGCAAGAAGAGACGAGCAGACCGCACCTTCCGGGATGAGCAGCTGGACATGGGCTTTTTCATCGCTCTGCTCGTCGTCCACCTGCCACCAGGAAAGGTCTTGCTGAGCCTGGACCGCACGAACTGGGAGCATGGCGAGACCCCGATCAACTTTCTGGTGCTCGGAGCCGTGGTTCACGGCTTCACTCTGCCGCTGATCTGGGTGCCCCTTGACGAGTCCGGGAACAGTCACACCTACGCCCGGATGTGGCTGGTATTGAAGCTTCTTCGGGCCTTGCCAGCGAAACGCTGGCTGGGCCTGGTGGCAGATCGTGAGTTCATCGGTGCGGAATGGTTCCGGTTTCTCCGTCGTCATGGCATCAAGCGGGCGATCCGCATTCGGCACAGCGACATGCTGGACGACATGAGTGGGAAAGAATGGTTCGAACATGTCCAGCACGGTCATTTCCACGAGATCGGCGAAAAGGTGTTCGTGTTCGGGGAACTGATGCGCGTGGTGGCGACGAGGTCACCTGGGGGTGACCTCGTCATCATCGCTACCGATTTCAGTGCTCGGAAGACCTGGAAGCTCTACAAGCAGCGCTGGTCGATAGAGTGCACCTTCAGCAGCTTCAAGAAGCGAGACTTCGACCTGGAACGCACTGGAATCACAGAAAGAAGACGTCTGCAGCGACTCTTCGGCCTGGTGACGCTGGCCTGGATGTTCTGTTTGCGTTTGGGGGTCTGGCTCGGCCAGACCTGGCCCATCCCCGTCCTAAAACATGGTCGTAAGGCGGTCAGCCTGGTGCGGCACGGCGCTCAGCATCTCGTGGAGGCCCTGCGTTGGAAACCCGAACGATTCAGGGCTTTCCTGGAACTGCTCACCCGTCCTTTCTGCCCGCCAGGCGCGGCTGGAGACGAAGTTGTCACCTACTGAGGCGCTGGTCAATCGAGTGCACCTTTAGCAGCTTCAAGAAGCGGGGCTTTGACCTGGATCGGCCTGGAATGACGGAAAGGAGCCGTCTACAGCGACTCTTCGGCCTGGTGACGTTGGCTTGGATATTCTGTCCGCGACTTGGGGTCTGGCTCAGCCAGACCTGGCCCATCCCCGTTCTGAAACATGGTCGGAGAGCGGTCAGTCTGGTGCGACACGGTGCTCAGCATCTCGTGGATGCCCTACGGTGGAAACCCAAACAGTTCATGGCGCTCCTAGAGGTGTTAATCCGGGCTTTTTGCCCGCCAGGAACCGCTGAAAGCGAAGTTGTCACCTACTGAAGGCGCCATCATAGATAGAATGCTAGCTGATACTAGGATGAAGTAAACTTTAGTCGTTCTATTTGGCTTTAGAAACTGTTGCAGATTGTTCTAGCAAAAACTTATCTCTAAAGAATAGTTCGGCCCCGTATGATTAGGGATAGAAGCCCATCAAGACCTGTAGCCACCTCTAGAAGGGTGGACGGCTAACTGATGTAGTGCCCTGGTTCTGTGCCCAGGTCGCTGAGGCCAAAGCCTGTTCTCTTCCTAGCCTCCTTGTTGAGGTGATACGTCAGCAGTTTGCCGGGATTGTCGACGCGCTGCTTCTGGAGGCGGTACTTCTCGACCCGCTGGACCCAGTAGCGGACCCGTTTGACCCCCAGGTGAATCAGGGCCTTGTAGTAGCCCACCACAGCTATCTCGTGCACCTTGGGGTTGTCGTGATGAATGGCGATTTGGACAGCAAATTCAAAGAGTCCAGGGTTGGTATCTCGCAATCTGTCTAGACAACCGCCCAAATTGGCGTCATAGGCATCATGGTAAGGAGCATCCGCCGCCTTTGTGACCAGGCGTGCGCTGTCAATCCAGCCCAGGAAGTCTTGCCGGGCTTCTCCGCTGAGTGCGTTGGCGGACGACCCCCCGAGTAGGGCGGTGAGTTTTCCACAATTTGCCTTTTGTTTTTGATTCTGTAGGGGTCGTCTTTTAGTTCCGCCATCTTGGCAGTTAAAGTCTGGGACGACGAAATTCTCCTCTAGCTCCACCGGCTCTTCCCAGTAGGCATCTTCCAACACCTCCGGCATCAGCGGCTCGTACAGGGCTACGCTGAAGAGCGTGGCGCAGTTGCGCCTCGCCCGCGTCTCTGCCTCGACGTACTGCACCTTCTGCGTCCGAATGAAGAGATGGGCCAGCGGATGATTCAGCGCCCGGTAAAAGCTCCTGGGACTCAGCCCACACTCCCGGGCAAAGCAGAAGTCTTCCCCATCCACCACCTGCACCACCTGCTCCCTGACCTCCACAGGCTTGCCTTCGGCGTCCACCCGCATGAAGCAGTGCTTCCGCAACTCCTCGACGATACGAATGAGATTGCGCCCCTGCGAACCCGTCAGCTTGCCACCCGACAGACTGGCCGTGCTGACGCTCAGGAGAATCTGTCTCCACTCCCGGCTGACCGAGCGACTGAGCTTGGTCAGGTACTGGCCCGGCTGGTGAGGAAAGACCGTGGGACGCCAAGTCTTGCGGGGCTTGTAGCCGCTGATGACCGGACGCATCCGGGGAGTCTTGCGGTAGAGGCCCAACTTCTTGAGCGCCTCGATTTTTTCTTCGTTCTCCGCCTTGATGGTGTCCAGGGTGGGCGGCTCTGGCTTCTGTGGCACCTGACGCACCGCTGGAGGCGGCAAGGGACCTGACTCACCCCGCAGCATCCTGGCCTGAGCCGCCAGTTGTAAGCGCCGCGAGTTTTCATAGGAGAGCTGCTCTGCCTCCGCTGGGGTCAGAGACCTGCTCATAGCCCGCCTCCAGTTTTTCCTCCACGATGGAGGACACCCCGGCCAAAACCGCTGAACTCAGCCTGAACTGCTTTCATTTCCTGCTCCGACGCGCTTCCCTCGACTGAAGGTGTTCGATACATTGACCGAAACGCCCATGGCGCGTAACATGGGCATAGGCGAAAGCCACCGCTCTTAGCGGTCAAAAATCAACTAGTGGTGAGCACCCTCTGGGATAATGGACGGCGAATCCACCCGGGGGGTGTTCCCTTTGGTCTGCTACTCGGTGACCTCCGGGTTAATGATGAGCATAGCCCCTAACATGCCGAAGCGCAAGTAGACATTTGTGTTATTACTGCTTAACATTCTATCGGATATACATTTGGTAACTGCTCAGCAGGGGGACTTGCGAAGCGGAAACGGGTAGAGTAGGGGCATCACGCAAGAGACCTGTCCCAACTGCGAACGACTTGCTGCCGAGGTGACTCGCCTCCAGGCTGAAGTCGCCGCATTGCAAGCCGAGCTGCGGGCTATTCAAGCCCTTCTTGGTCTGGATAGCCGCAACTCCAATCAACCGCCGAGCAAAGACCCACCCTGGAAACCCAAAAGCGAGCGCCAGAAGAGCGTACGCTCTTCTGGTGGACAGCTAGGACACCCAGGGAAAACACTGAAATTCAGTGACCAGCCCGACGAAATTCAAACCCTTCCGCTCACGGGAACGTGTCCTTGTGGAACGAGCTGGGAAGAGGTGGAGGTCGCGAACTGCTTTGCCAGGCAGGTTCACGACCTGCCAGAAATCCGCCTTCACATCACCGAGTATCAGGCCGCTCAGTAGGTGACAACTTCACTTTCAGCCGCTCCTGGCGGGCAAAAAGCCTGAATTAACACCTCCAGGACCGCCATGAACTGTTGGGGTTTCCACCGTAGGGCATCCACGAGATGCTGAGCACCGTGCCTCACCAGACTGACCGCTCTGCGGCCATGCTTCAGAACGGGGATGGGCCGGGTCTGGCTGAGCCAGACCCCAAGTCGCAGACAGAATATCCAAGCCAACGTCACCAGGCCGAAGAGTCGCTGTAGACGGCTCCTTTCCGTCATTCCAGTCCGCTCCAGGTCGAAGCCTCGCTTCTTGAAGCTGCTGAAGGTGCACTCTATCGACCAGCGCTGCTTGTAGAGCTTCCAGGTCTTCCGAGCACTGAAATCTGTGGCGATGATGACGAGGTCACCCACAGGTGACCTCGTTGCGACCACCCGCATCAACTCCCCGAACACGAACACCTTTTCGCCGATCTCGTGAAAACGGCCGTGCTGGACATGCTCAAACCACTCTTTCCCATTCATGTCGTCCAGCATGTCGGTCTGTCGGATGCGGATCGCCCGCTTGATGCCCTGACGACGGAGAAAGCGGAACCATTCTGCACCGATAAACTCACGATCGGCCACCAGGCCCAGCCAGCGTTTCGCTGGCAAGGCCCGAAGCAGCTTCAACACCAGCCACATCCGGGCGTACGTGTGGCTGTTCCCGGACTGGTCGAGAGGCACCCAGATCAGAGGCAGGGTGAAGCCGTGAACCACGGCTCCAAGCACCAGAAAGTTGATGGGGGTCTCGCCATGCTCCCAATTGGTGCGGTCCAAACTCAGCAAAACCTTCCCCGGTGGAAGATGGACGACAAGCAGAGCGATGAAAAAGCCCATGTCCAGCTGCTCATCCCGGAAGGTGCGGTCTGCTCGTCTCTTCTTGCCCTGCGGGGTACTCATCCCCGGCATATGGGCACTCAGGTCGTGATGATTGACGCTCCTCGCGGCAATCATCGCCAGGAGGACATCGATGAGCCGCTGGAGCGTGTCGATGCGGAGGTGACTGGCGTGCGCTTTGAAGTGCCGGGTGAGTGCGGTAGCCTGCTGGACAGCGGATTCTGTCGATTTCACACTCCCAGGAAACCGCGAACAGTCGGCCCCATCAAGCTTGATGGGGCCGACTGTTGGTTTTTGCCGTCTGGGACAGCGTCGAACCAAAGTTGTCACCTACTGAGATCAGGCCGAAGTGAAACGCTGTCCGAACTGCGGCTGTCGTGGACAGGCCGCTTTTCCCGAGCATGTCCCTGGTCAGGTGCAGTACGGCCCGCGACTCCATGCCTTCACGACCTTGCTGAACGTGGGGCATTTCATCCCATTGGAACGGGTCACTCAGCTGACGGACGCGCTCTTCGGCGCGTCCATCAGCGATGGTACGGTGGCGCTCAACATCAACCTGGCCTCAGAACGCCTTGAGCCTTTCGAGGACGACCTGAAAACTGGCTTGAGGCAACAAGCTGTACTTCATGCGGATGAAACAGGCGCAAAGGTGAATGGGAAGTTGAACTGGTTTCACGTGGCCTGTTTTGCGAGGGGAACGCTCTATACCTTGCACGAGAAGCGCGGCTACGCGGCTCTTGAAGCGGCTGGCGTGTTGACCGACTTTACGGGCGTCGTGGTTCACGACGCCTGGAGTACCTATTTCCGTCTTCCTGGAGAACATGCACTGTGCAATGCTCACCTGCTGCGCGAACTGCGCAAACTGGATGAGCATGACCGGCAACCCTGGGCCGGTGAACTGCGGCGGGCGTTGCAGCAGGTCTACCATGCCCAGAAGACCGGGACACTGACGGATGAGCAAAGAGCTGTGTTCTATACGCGATTTGACGAACTGGTGCTGGCTGGCCTGGAAGCAAATCCAGTACAGGAACCTGTTCCAAAGCGGCGAGGGAAGCCCAAACAGCTTCCGGGGCGCAACCTGGCCTTGCGGTGTCAGCAGCACCGCGCAGCGATGCTGCTTTTCCTGGAGCGTGCTGACGTGCCGTTTGACAACAATCAGGCGGAACGTGACATCAGGATGGCCTGTGTAAAACGCAAGGTTTCGGGTGGGTTTCGCTCGGAGGTCGGAGGTCAGGCGTTCTGCCGGGTTCGCAGCTTCATTTCTACCCTTCAGAAGCAGGGCCTATCAGTTTGGACGGGCTTGGTTGACGTTTTTCGTGGCGTCTTACCCAAACTCGACTTCTCGTGCTGAGCAGTTACTACATTTGAGCCGTAGAGGGCCTCACGGGTTGCCTACGGCTCAGTCCCTTAAATACTGGTCACTTTTCGGTTTCGCCTGGTTCCAGAGAGCTTCGCTAGTGTCTCTTGGAACCAGCGACGCGCATTCGTGCGTGTCCCCCTATCCAGCTTGTAGACGTATTCTTCGAATACAGCTTTCTGCTGTTCGCCAACCTGAATAGATTTCGGCAACTGGTGGCGCGGGTAGACTTTCTCAATCCTGTAGGCCAGGGACTCAGCAGCCCGCTGGCTGCGTTCATCGTAGAGCCAGCGCTGTTCCTCATAAATACTAAGTTGCACCCGCGCCACTTGCATGGCTGGTATGACTTCCCGAAGAAGTTCCCAATCGCCGTAGTCTTCAAACTCTTTCCAGCGAATGGGGTGGAAGTGCTCTCGAATTCTGCTCGTTGTTTCCTTAGGATTGGACAGCACGAAAGAGTCCCCCTTATAGGTGTACCCCACCATTAGAGGCTTGGACGATGAAGCTTCCTGATCCTCGTTGTAGAGATTATGGGTATAAGGATTGATTTCAGTATCATAAAACATTTCTTTGAGTTGTTCGTATGCTCTCTCCTCTTTCTGATTAAGCTTTTCTCCTCGCATTTCTCGTCTCTGGAAGGCGACTAGGGCAGCGTCAATACCTTTATAAGCTTCTCGCTTGCCCTCACCTATCTCCCAAAAGTGAAACTTGGGGGCATTTTTCAGCCTGCTTGTCACTCCCAGTCTCATTAGTTCTCGAGTTAACTGTTCGTCATATGTTTCAGGCGCCATTTCTCCCTCTTACAAAGCCTCTGACCTAGATGCCAGACGGAAATACTACTTTTCCTTTTCGCCAACCTTGCACAGCCAAATAAAGCGTTAGGTGGTCTACACGGATTTCAGGTTCAGCGCAATCGCTTAATGACGGCGGCCACGACCTCAGGATCCTCCAGACTGGCGAATAGAGCATCAGCCAAGTGATAGCGCTTGAGGGAACGGCGCTGCTTACGCAGTTGGCGGTAAGCATCGTCAAAAGTATCCAAGGCATCTTGGGTCACTGGGCTAAAGGTGACTTTGGTCGTTGGTACCTCAGGCAGTTCAGGAAGAGCCAAGGCTTCAGCCTGGGCCTGCTGGTCCTCGACTTCCCGGTTCTTGTCGAGCATCGAAGGCATGGAACCCTGCGACTTCTTACGAGGGGGAGGTGGCAGGCTCAAGCGTTCACCTCCTGCCAGACTTCGGCATAGTGTTCATCCGTGGGGGTCTTGCCAGCAGCAGCCTGATAATTCCCCCTGAGGGGAATCCGGCTCTGCAAGACCGGGATGCCCGTCTTGGCACACTCGGCTTCCGTCTCCCGCTCGCGGGCCGGAGCGAATCGGGCACGGTTGATCAGGATGTAGGGCTTGAGACTTGGCCGCAGTTGCAGTGCCCGCTTCACCTGGCGCTCGGTTGTTCCGAGCATCCCCGTGTCACTGGTACCGACCCCTACTGGAATTAGGGCCACATCCGAAACTAAGAGGGTTTCGAGGGTGGCGTCCCGGTCGTTGGCCGGGGTGTCGATGAAGACCGCGTCGAAGTCTCCATCTGACCGGAGCTGAGCGATGTACCCCTCCAGATCATCCTGCTTGATGTCCAGAGGCATCGCGGGCAAACCGAGGCCAGCCAGCTCTATCCAGTTCACCGATTGGCGGGTGGGGTCTAGGTCGAGGACGGCCACCCTCTCCCCTCTCTGGGAAGCAAGGTAGGCTAGATGGACGGTTGCGTGAGTCTTTCCACTTCCGCCCTTAACATTAGTTATCCCATAAACACGCATACTTCCGGACTATATCCAGAAAAACAGAAAGATGTATGTATTTTTGGAAATTTTTTCTTATGTCCATTTAATCGGGCCGTCCCTAGGAAGCTATAGGTCAAGTAGGGGAGAGGGGGCATGGACTGACCTGTATCCGAGCTATCAGTAAAGGCATAGGGGCTGAGCTGCTCTCCCTATCTACTTCCCATCAGGGAGGTACTCCAAGATGTCTCCTATCTGGACATCCTCTCCAGTCAGCTTCCGCAGGCCATCAAGCACTTTTGCCAGTGTAGGCAGGTCAACACGGGTCGGGGCGTCACTCCCTGTGATTCGGTAGACCGTGCTGAGTCTATGGATGCCGCCCTCTTTGGAGAGGGCGTAAGCGGTGAGGTTGCGCTCTGCCAGAAATTCTTTGAGTCGCCACCTAACTTCAGACATGGGTTACATCTTGCCTCATCTTGGCCCCTCCCTCTTTATTCCTACTTGACGTACATACTCAAAGTAGGAATACTGCGGCTCTGAAGGGGCACGGGCTTGGACACTCAAGCCCCTTCAGAATCCAAAACCAGTTGAGGTGGATCAATGCAAGATACTCCGTTCCCAGTTACCGTCTCTGGGCAGCAGCGCTTTGAGCTAAGGCGTGCCCATCAGTTCTATCTGCCGCTTTTGAGTCAGCGCGTTCCACAACCTGATGCCGAGGCACCTGAACCGACTTCTACAGTCCAAGTGATGCCCACGGCGAAAGCTCAGTTGCGTGGTGTGCTCTATAGCCACGGTGAGCACCGTGGCGGCCCACTCTTCGGTAAGCGGGGCGAGCCGTTTGAGATTCACCATGCCCACTTGGGAGGTTATAGCTCACTCCTCAAGCATGACCCCTTAGCTTGTTCTGCCGAGTACCTGCTGGGCCTCACCGATGCTTACCGGCAGTGTCAGCCCGAGCTTGACTGGGTTGGACACTGGTTGGTGTGGCCGAACCGCCGACAGCCCAATCTGACCGATGCGTTGGAATGGATAGAGAGAGCACATGAGCTGAGTCTGGTCTCTGAGGAGCACTGCTTGCTCATCGTCAGTTGGGATGAGGGGCGTCTCTCCGGCTCAGTGGCTTTCGCGGAGACTGACCAGCGGGAATGCCGCTGGGTGCTTCCCAACTTCTGAAGACATCTGCTCACCGCGTTAGGCGGTGAGGTCAACCGAGCGTAGAGGAACTGGAGTGAGGGACTGACTGTCTCTCACTCCTCTCTGTTCTGCCGGAGCCAGACCCACAGTCCCACACCAAAGACCAGGGCCAGTACAAGCAGGCCACCATCCACAAAAAGCTGGAACTTGGTCGGCAGCACCAGGTGGAGAGAGGAGGTCACGGCTATACCTGCAAGCACCCCTAACCACACCAACTTCGGCAGGACATCTTGCACCCATGACGACTGGGCTATCGCCGCCCGCGCTCTGTTCTCAAGTTGCTGGTGCCGCTTCTCTATCTGGCGACCTGTCTCGAGGAGTTCCTCCATGCTGCTCCTGAGTTGCTTGGCTTCACTGACTTCCCATTGGCGTTGACTGAGGGAGTGGGTCAGAGAGTGCACCGAGTTGATGAGGTTGGTCATCACTCCACTCAGTTCGGTCAGGGTCTTGGCATCGGCTGATCGCTTCGCCTCGAAGGTTCGCAGAGCAGCTTCGTACTCTGCGGTGACGGCTTCCAGCTTGTGAGTGAAACTGACCTCCGCTTTGTGAAGGGAGTGTTCCCACTCCCGGTTCCAAAGTCGGCGCTGCTCATCCCGTTCGGTGATCGCGAGTTGGCGTTGCTCCTGCAAAAAATTTTGCAGGGCTGCTTGCACTTGAGCCGACACGAGTTGCGAGAGTTGGTGTGTCTCTGAGGAGGACAGAGAAGCCGGGTAGGGTCTGGTCACAGCGGTCAGGGCTACTGGCAGCTTCACCTCTTCAAGTTGCTCACGCCAGACCTCCAGCACCGCCCGCTGCTCACTCCTCGCCCGCGCAAAACTTCGAACAAGTAACGCGTCCAAGTCTGCGCCGATTTGCCTTCCGCCTCCTGCACCTGCCCGCAGGTCAATGCCCCAGGTCTCCTCAGCCAGCTTGAGCATCTGCCGCAACGTTTCCATGTTGCCTAAACCCCGAAGCTGGAGCCATTGGGAGGAAGACACGGGAAAAGTGGGTTCAGATGGAGCAGAAGCCATGCTTAAGCTTATGCTCTGGGTGAATTGGAGGCAAGTGGATTAGGAGGGGATTATAAAAGAAAGTCGGGATATGTATTGGGGCGCTGCAATCCATTCTTTGTTCTGTTAGCCTAACAGGGACTACGAAGAGTCCCTTTCGATTACGCAAGGAGCCGCAGTCAAACACCGGGGTGAGAGCCGGTGCGAGAGTCCAGTCATGAGGCTGGAAAGCCGTGTGCGTTTAAGAGATGCCAGCACGGTTTGGGCCGGGGGCTGCCCGCAAGGGGAGGTCTATCGGCATGACCTCTTAGGTCATGCTCCGGCTGAGGAGGTCAGAGCTGGAGGGAGTGAGCAGAGTCGTCCGCCATGTACTGAGTGATGGAAGTTGGAATGAAGTTGATCTTCGCAAAGCCAACCGCTGCCAGCTCCGGCAGTTGCTCTGAAGGTTGAGAAGGTCGGTGCCTCGCACAAGGTGACGGCCCCTAAGGAACTGGATGAGGAGCATAGGGTGAACCAGCTAGGAACTGGTAAAGAGATGCAGAAGCTGAGGGGAAGAACAGGTCACAGACCGGCTACAGGTGGGGGGGCTTTCCGGCTTTCACCTCACATCAAGGCACACTGAAAGGTGGTGTAGCCCGCAAGGATACTGAACCTCGGGGGAGTCTCCAAAAAAGGGTCGCGCGATAAAACGTGATCACCCTCCCTGCTCGGGAAGACACGCTCGGAAACATGGGATCGTTCTACGCATCGCTGGTGAGAACTGGAGGTGTCGGCCTGTCACTGTGATTAAGTGGCTGGGGAACTCAGGGGTGCGAAAAACCTGAGAGTCTTGTGGAATCACGCGGGGTCAAACTCGTGGACAACACACCGGAAAGTAGAGCGACAGAGGCACCGTAGTAATCGGTTTGGTTTCCGCAAGGAGCCAGGCAGGTGAAGGGGGCCAGGCAAGTGATTGGAACTCAGTGGTGACTTCGCGTGACCTGTGGAGAGGGACTTCTCACCCCTCAGCGACACAGTGATCGATTGACTCTTCGTGGTCACCCAACTTTTTTTTGAAGACCAAACAGGAGAAGTTTTTTCGTGCCCATCTGGAGTCGCTACCGTTACCGAGTCGAGGATTATTGGCCTCTGATTCTGGTGCTTCGTCAGTCCAACAAGTACACCCACGGTGTACTTGTACCGCTCACTTCAGCGCAAAGAGCTGACCCAAAACGCAGACGGACGAAGGGGGAGAAAGCGTCCGAGGAAAGCCGGTGGCTGACTTCGGTTGAGCTGGAGGAGAGGGCACTTGACCGCTACGTCGAGGACCTGTCGCTGGTCGGGAAGAGTGAAGAGGAGCTGGCCGAATATCGGAGGCAGAACTTCCAGTTCTACCCTGACCCTGAATCACCCGACGTGTTGGCCCATAGGGAAGAGGGGCCAAAGCAGGTCAAAGGCAGCCGGGTGATTCCTGTTCCAGAAGGGTGGGTCATCTTGGGACGGAAAGCGAAGTACCGAGGCCTCCCCGAGTTGCAAGACTTGAGATGCGCACCCAGCATCCGACTGGTTCCTTTCATCATCCGGTGGCGGCCAGAGTTCAGCGACCAGAAGTTAGGTCGTGCAGAAGCACGACCTGGGCGGGCTGACCAGACTTTGGAAGAGGGCAGGCTGTCGCTTCAGGTGAACCGGGACTTCGTAAGACTCAAAATCAAAATCATCCGCGAGATGACCGGGCGCAAACACTTCTACGAGAGTTCACCAGGAGGCACTATCGCCGCTTGGAAGAAGGAAGCGGAACTCATCAAAGGGGTAAATCAGGTCACCAAGGAGCTGATTGCCCTCAAGCGCTGGGCCTTCGTCGAGCCGGATACTTACAGTGCTTACGACAGTGAGGTGCGCAAGCGGGTCAAGATTTGGCTGACCAGCGTCCGGCACCGTAAAGCTGAGCAGGCACAGGCGCTCGTCTTCAAATATGTGGTGCCGTGGCGGTACAACCCAGGGAAGTTGCCGTCCAAGTTGGCGCTGGCGCATCGGGAAGCGCTTAGGGCAGCGGAGGGTAGAGATAGAGGGAGGAAGATGAAAGAGACCCTGTAGTTAGGCCCGTGATTGTGGTTACCTGGTCAGTTCAACCACGGCCTCGTACAGTCTCCCTTTCCCCTCAGACCGTAGCCCAGTCCCCACAATGCTCGAGCCGATGCGGGAATCACGCACCATGTGGATGTCGTGGCCGCTGAAGCCCAAGTGCTGAGCGATGTGGGTGAATACCTCGTCAATAGGCAGGTTTGTACCTTTGACGATAGAGTTGCCGACGACAATCAGGGCCTTCGCGCCAGGACGCAATACAGCTTGCGTCTTCTGCAAGAAGCGGTAGGTGTCGTTGAAATACTCAGTGGCATAGTTCGCCCATCCTTGGCCGCCATACACGCCTCTATCTGACTGAACGCCCGCGAGCTGGTTCACCAGGTCTTGCAGCCAAGGTGAATCAAATATCAGTGAGGTCTGATACTTCGCGTCTCGCACGGTCTGCCAGTATTTGCCGTAGTTGTCCAATTCCAAGTACCGCAAGTCCTTCGGGCTGGTAGCGTAGCCCAGCCAGTAAAGGTGAGGCCGGGTATTCCGCAGGTAGTGATAGTTGTTCAGGTAGGGCGGCGAGGTCACCATCAAGTCAACGCTGGAGTCGGGTAGCTCTGAACGCATGAAAGACCCTTGGTACACCTGAGCGGTCTGGCCACCCAACTTGATGCCCTGCACGCCTAATAGGTCGGCGTGCATCTCCAGCAGCTTGTCCCGCATGACCTGGGCCACGTCAGCGTCCTCGATGTCAGGTTTCCCGGCAGCCGCCCTGGAACCCAATGACGGCTCATAGGAATAGTTCGAGTAGGACACCATCGTGGCTCCGAAGGCCACCTGGAACAGGTCGCGCAGGTCTTCATCGGCCACCTCGTTGATGAAGTCCCAAACGTGCAGCACCTTCACCAGCACCTTCTCGCTGTAGAAGGGCGTCCGCGAGGTAAAGCCCTGGGGCACCTTGCTCTTGGGTACTCCTCCAGTCGCCATGTGAGCTGTGAACGCTTCAATCTGCTGTGCAAATTCAGCAGGAGTCACGTCCTGAATAGCTCTGAGCTTGGCCCGCTGCACCAACAGAGGAAAGGGGTTGATGTCGTAGGAGACGACAGAGTGGCCTCGCAGAAAGGCGGTAATCGGTGTGGTACCAACGCCGCCGAAGGGGTCTAGAACGACTTGCTCAGGGTTGGGGTCAGGAAGATGCAGCTCAAGAGCGTGCTGCACAAACTCAGAGGAGAATCCCGCAATCCAGTTCACCCAACGGTGCATCGCCAGCGTCTTGTTGGAAGCGAAGGCAGTATCCCGGTAGGTAGGTCGTGGCGTTGGCAGGTCAAAGAGAAGAGGTTGCGTCATTGAGCTGGACTCCCGAAGTGCGAGTTGACTTTGTATCTTCCACCACGTCGCCCCCTAGGTTGCTCCAGCACCAGCACATGCCCCAGAGAAATCAGACGCCTCAGAGCAATATGACTGGCCTTACGACTGACCCCGAGTGCGAGAGCAAGGCTGGTAGCGCTGTATTCCCGTTCACCACACAGAGCGATGTAAAGCAGCACCAGCTTCTCGGTGCAGGTGAGGGGTCGGGGTAGCTGCATCAAATGGAAAGTTAGCATTCACGCGGGAACTATGCAAAGTGTTGGGTGGGTAGGTGGTCAGCTCAGTAGGTGACAACTTCGGTTCGACGCTGTCCCAGACGGCAAAAACCAACAGTCGGCCCCATCAAGCTTGATGGGGCCGACTGTTCGCGGTTTCCTGGGAGTGTGAAATCGACAGAATCCGCTGTCCAGCAGGCTACCGCACTCACCCGGCACTTCAAAGCGCACGCCAGTCACCTCCGCATCGACACGCTCCAGCGGCTCATCGATGTCCTCCTGGCGATGATTGCCGCGAGGAGCGTCAATCATCACGACCTGAGTGCCCATATGCCGGGGATGAGTACCCCGCAGGGCAAGAAGAGACGAGCAGACCGCACCTTCCGGGATGAGCAGCTGGACATGGGCTTTTTCATCGCTCTGCTCGTCGTCCATCTTCCACCGGGGAAGGTCTTGCTGAGTCTGGACGGGGGTGGTTTAAGGAAGCTGCTATCAAGCGCAAAGTGAAGGCTTTCCCGAGCTATACAGGAAAACGCCCGATCACCCGGTCGTACTCGCGCTGGGCCTCGCCCAGCGCCAGCCGCGAGTAGATTTCTAACGACTGCCGGGAAGCATGGCCGCTGTACGGCTGAATCAGCGCGTCGTCGAGGCCCTGTTTCTTGAGCCAGGTCAGCAGGAAATGCCGCAGCTTGTGCGGCGACAGGCTGCGGTCGATCTCCGCCAGGGCCGTGTACCGCTCGAACATCCGCCGCACGCCCCGGTCGCTGTAGCGACGTTTCCACGACGACTCGAACAGGTAGATTCCTCCCTGTTGTCGTCTCTGGCCGATATGAAGCGCCAGCGTCTCCTTGAAGGGTGCTGGGAACGGCACCACCCGGTCCTTGCTCCCCTTCCCCAGGTTTACCCGGATCTGGCAGGCGTCCAGGTCCACGTCCGCGAGGCGCATCATCACCAGTTCGGACACGCGTACACCGGTGTACAGGAAGGTCTTGATCAGCACGAGGTCAGCGGTGCGGCGCGTGCGCCACACCGCCTCGTAGAACGCCCGCACCTGCTCCTCGGTCGGCACCCACGGCAGACGGCGTGACGGTCCCGGCACCTCCACTTCCAGTTCGGCCCGCAGATGACGGAACACTTCCTTGAGGTAGGCGTAGTCTGGCCGCTCAGCCCGCAGCAGTTTCGCCAGTTCACGCGCTTTCTTCTTCGCCCCGGTGCGCCGCGTCTGTGTCATGCGTCCACCTCGACCTCCAGCTTGAGCCTGTGGGTCAGGTCCAGTTTGAACTCCCCGTATGGGTTGATGTGGTGGTGCATCAGGGGGGACAGGGCCCGCCAGTCCTCGGCGGTCATCCGCTGTCGCCAAGTTTCGCTGCCCAGCACCCGCTGGATCATCAGGGTGTTGACGTACACCAGGCTGTTTTGCAGCAGTTGCAGCGCCAGCATGGAGATTTCCTGCCCTTCGAGGTTGTTGGTGCTGATCTCCCCACCCTTGCCGAAAAAGATGAAGTTGGTCGTGCCGTTCCAAGTTTCGATGACATTCAGCCCCTCGTGAATCTCCCGGCGCACCTCCTCCCGGTGCAGGTACTCGCAGACGAAGATCGTCCGCAGCACCTTCCCCAGTTCGCACAGGGCTGCGTAGGTCGGATGCTGGGCGTTGGCCCGGGTGAAGCGTTGCAGAATGGCTTTGGGGTCGGCCAGCCCCAGCCGCAGAGCCGTCGCGTACTTGACCATCGGCTCGTACTGCTGGCGGATGAGGTCCCAGCGGATCGACCGCTGTGCCTGCACAGCGGCGAGGTTCGGCACCTGCGCCGCGAACGCCATATTCGGCAGGTAAAGCCGCTGATGGGCGATGTCCGCCAGACGGGGCATCAGTTTGAATCCCAGCAGGTGCGTGAAGGCGAAGCCCGGCTCGCTCTGCCCATGGGTATCCACGTAGTTCTTCTCGACGGACAGCGTGGTGCAGTGACGCAGCACGCCCTCGATCATCGCGGCGACTTCCGACGACGAGCAGGACTTCATGCTGGAGTAGATGCAACTGGCCCGTCTCTCGACGTGCCAGTAGATCATCACCCCGTCCCCGCCGTACCGGATAGACCGCTGCGTCCGCAGGTTCCCGTCCCAGGCGGCGTATTTCTTGGCATCACTGGCGCAACTGGTGGTCCCCTCGCCCCAGATGTCCGGGCGGCGCGCGGCCAGCGTGGCGTTCACCACCGCGGCGTTCGCCGCCCGCAGCGCGTCGCGGTGGATGTAATGCCGCCGGACGTACTTCAGGTCCGAGTACCCGACCCCGTCCTGCCCGGCGGCCACCCGCTTCAGTCCCGTGTTCGTCCCCAGGCCGTACAGGCACAGCAGCAAGCGCTGCTGGAGCTGGTCACGCGGCATGTTCTCGCGCGTCATGAAGCTCTTGAAGTGCGGGGTAATCCCTGCACGTCGGTCCACCTCGACCAGGACATCGAGCAACTGGGTGTTCCAGAACTGCCGCCCCACCTCGCCCTTCAAGGTGTCGTAGAAGGGCGGGTCCGGCTGCCGGGTCAGGGGCGTGACCACGAAGCGGCCCCCGTCCCGCGCGACCACCCGCACGCCAGGATTCTTCGGCAAGCCGTCGTGCAGCATCACCAGGGCGTCCTTGAGCTGCTGCTCCAGACCCTGCACGAAGGTGTCCACCTCCTGCGGCTGTCTCAGCGCCTGGAAGTAACTTTCCTTGCGGGCCTCGAAGTCCTGGGGCAGGTCCTTGTCGGGGTCGCGGTACTTGTCGGCCCCGACCACCCAGATTTCGCGGGAACGCAGAGCGTCCCGCAGCGCGGACAGGACGCACAGCTCGTAATTCACGCGGTTGACGCGCGTTCCACCATCCGGCCCCCGTTCGAGAATCAGGTCACGGATGTTCCGGTCGATCACGCCACCGACCGGGATGTGTTCCTCGGACGGGTAGATTCTCGCGTTGCTGTCCACATACCGCCCCAGCAGGCTCAGGGCGTCGATCACCGGCTGGTGCCGGTGATTGTTGGACCGGAACGACAGTTCGGTGAGCAGCCAGGGGATCATCCGCCGGTAGTGGCTGCGGTAGGTGCCGCGCACGATGGTGTGGACCTGCTGCCGGAAGCCTCCCTTCTCCTTGTACTCACGCAGCAGGTCACGCAGGGTCTGCTCGTCCACCACTGGGAACAGCACCTCACGTACGGTGCCGTCGGGACTCCCCAGCGCGGCCTCCAGCAGCCGCTCCAGAATGCGGTCCTTGTTATGGACCCGCCGGAACTCGGCCACGAAGTTGCGCTCGACCCGCCGCTCGGCTTTGACGTTGATGTGGTGAACCATGTCCATCAGGTGCGTCACCAGGGCATCAGTCAACTCGGCGGCACGCGCAGCACAGAAAGCGGCCAGGAGCGTGAGACGCACAGGTGGGATCTGGGCACGAAAGTGACTGGGGGACTCGTTGGAGGCCCGCTCGCGGTAACGGGTCAGGACGTGGGGGGCCACGTCCGCGAAAAGCGTCTGGGGGAGCTTCAACCGGCGAAGCAGGCGCAGTTTCTCGATCTGCTCTTCCACGCTCTCCACACCGCGTTTCTCGGAGTTGGTCCGCAGGTGTTGCAGGGCTGAGCCACGAGGGCCTTGGCCCTCGTGGTCTTCCGGCTGGTCTTCCTCCAATACCGTCAGCCTCAGCAGCGCCTCCAGCCCTGCCCGGTGATCGGTGCTCAAGCGGTCGTGGATGGTCTGACACAGGCGCAGGTCATAGTGCCGTTCCGCCGCGTCCACGAACCGCTGGAGCCGCCCGGGGCTGGGCGGCTCGATACCGTTCTCGCGGAGCCAGCGCAGAGCAGCTTCGGTCACAGCGCCGGAGTGTGCCTCGTGCGGAACGACGGACTGGCTCAGCCAGTCCGTCAGCGTGCCCGCATCCTCGGTAATGAACTCGCGGAACCCACAGAACGCCCGGATGTCCTGACGCTGGTAGCTGCTGTTGCGGCTGCGCCAATTGAAGGCCCGGTACTCGTCGGTCGCCACGCCGACCTGCCGGGCGACGTACTCAACGACGGCTTCGGGCACCTCATGGGTGTTGTAGGGGAAACGGCCCTCGTGCTGGAAGGCCTTGAGCATGACGGCGAAGCCCAGGCGGGTGGGGCCGGTCTTGTTCCGCAGCAGGTCGGTCTCGGTGGGCAGCAGCGTCCAGGTGTCGATGAGTTCGTCGATGGTCCAGCGCTGCTGCATGGAGCCTCCCTGAAAAAGTGCCGGGAATCGGCAGTGACGGTACTTCCAGAGAAGTGTCGGTCACCATGGCGCGTGCTGTAGGGGCACCGCAGGGTACACCTCCCACCAGCATTGAGGGAAGTGCCAATACCAAGCAGAGACTCGGCACTCTAGATCCTCGAGCCCAAGGAGAAGTCTCACAGGAGTTCTCCTTGAGATTACGGTAGAAAACACTCTCGCAGGAAAACTACGCCAGAAGCATACTAACTCTCGAAGCGGCCGCTTCAGTACTTCATCTCAAGGAGAAACAACATGGCTTACGTCTACGGAAAAGCAACGTACAACGGCATCACACTTCACTATATGAAGACCACGGCCAGCAATATCGTTCTGCGACGCATCAACAGCAATGTAACCGCCAGCGGACATTACGGAATCAACGGGGGTTTTTACATTCTCGGAGAGCCCATTGAAAGTCAACCCCTCCTTTCCCTGACCGTCAACAACGACGTTCCTGTTGGCAGCCTAATTTATCAAGACACAAGCTACGGCAGCGGCTGGGCCAATGTGGGCTATGCGCGCGGAACCGTCTTCCACGACACCGTGAGCCGAACCATCGGGGTCCGCGTTGTGAGTAACGCCAGCCAAATTTCGGTGACCAACCGTAGCAATTACTGGGCGCAGGGCGGCGTGAGCATGAGCCTCCAGAACGACGCCAACTGGAGGGACATCGCAGTCACACAGCAAAACCTCCCTAACCCCGACGGCGTGATCCAGCGTGCAGGCCTGGTATACAACGAGGCGGGTTATGTCTACCTCGTTATGACCGCGAGTGGCCAGCTTGGAGCCACCGCCGGGCAGTTCCGCCAAGCCATTAAACAGACCCTCGGTGCCCTCGACGGCATTTTCCTGGACTCGAGCGGCTCAGCTCAGATGCTGTGTGCAGAGTTCCGGAATGCGGGCGACGGCCGCAAGGTCAAGACCATGGTCGGCATCATTAGCTGAAGTTGGCTGTAATGGGGCCGCACTCCTCAGGAGTGCGGCCCTACCTCGTGTGCTCACGGCCAGGAGAGTATGCGGAGTTCAGCACTGGTGGCGACCAATAAGCGCCCATCCACAGGAATGACCTGCTGGACTCTCCCCTGAACGTTAACCACCCAGACTTGTCTGCCTTTCTCGTCAATGGCAATGAGTTGCCCCCCTACCGGAACAACCTTCAAGGTGTTGCTTACAGGGAAGAAGCAGGCAAACGCCCGAGACGGCAATTGAGAAAGCCGGGTCTTAGTCATGTCCGGTGCATCGACCAGCACGACCCCTACAGCGGTCTTGACTGCTGTGCCCACACAGCCAGAGGGAAGACTGGCATTCAAGAGACGACGCACTTTTACAGGGTGCTCACCCAGCGCTTGCCTCAATAAATCTGCCTCTCCTCCGGTCCTCCGGCCCTGCTGCCGGTTCACGCAATTCAATCGGTCAACCTCACCGTTTGTCACGCGGACGCAAACCTCCATCCCTGTCACAAATAGCTCTCCAGGTGTTCCCTGAGCCGGTTGCTGTCCTGAAGGGGCACCAACTCTGAAGTTGTGATCCACCCGAATACTGCGACCGCTCGGGACATCGATCATGCGGTAAGCACTCGGGGAACCGGGGACCGTCACGAACACGTACTTATCTTCCTGAAGAAGTGGTGTCGCCCCGGTCTGCACCCTCCAGACTTCTCGGCCGGTCTCCGATTGCAAGCCGAACGTGAAACTCTTGAGAGGCGTAGAGACCTGCCAGACCGTGATGCTCCCTAGCTGAACTAAGGGGCCACGTGCATCAAGAAGTTCGCGAAACCACCGTTGCTGGCCCGTCCGTGCGTTTACCCCCCAGATCCCTCGTGTGGAGGCAACCAAGAGCATACCGTGGTCAACTGAGAGAGTATCTGCCCACCCGCCATGTGACTGCTCTGGCACGCCTGTAAGTACCGTGGACCAGAGCTTTCGCCCGTCAGTCGCATTAAAAGCGAAGACTTCGCGAGCCCGACCTGTGACGTAGACTATGCCCCGTTCGACCACAAGGGGCGAGCTGATCCCAGTTCCCGCTTGCCAGATTAACTTACCGTCGGACAGTCGCCGGGCTTGAAGACGCTGGCCTTCCACCAGATATACCCGAGTGGAATCGGTGGTAACAGAAGAAGGTGCCGGGGTGGCGCTTCGCGTCACTGCCCACTGCATGCTCGGCTTAGCGGCGAGGGTAGGCGTGAAACTCGCCAGCGTGGCGACCAAAAACTGAAATAGAGCGAGCCGTACGGTTCTACGCATCGTTATTCCTCCTGGACTTAGAGAGCTGAGGCTGGCCGGTCTCCCATACCATCTGCCTATCGACAGCACCACAAGACGTGAAATCTCCCCATTATCAGAGCTTGCAGCAGCCAGCGGCGTCACCCAAAAGAAGGGAGAGACGACTGCTTTATGCTGCGGTTATGATTAAGGTATGGCGTACAGGTGCCTGTACCAGCGCTTTGCTGCTTTCCAGTGTGGGTCTGACGGGCGGCATGGCTGGCCCTTCTACGCTTCGAGACGGTAGCTTTCGGCTGATCTACCAGGTGCAGCCGCGCAGCCAGCATCTTCTGCAAGCCTCAGATGGGCTATACGGGGTGATCGGCAGTGATGAATACGTGCGTACCACCCAGATGGTGGTGCCAGTCAGCGTCACCGTGACCTACGTGCATCAGACCAACGCCTGCGATGAGCGTCAGTGCGACATGCTGGGCCATCAGTCCTTTGTACTCAATAAGTCCGGGAGCACGCCAGGCTGGAGGGTTGAGAGCAACCGGATTATTCTCAAGCTTGACGATGCTCAAGGTCGCTTACGTAGAGAAGCGAAAAAGCGTTATGGCAGCAGATATTATCTCACCAGCTATCTCGTAACGCTCAAATTCTCCAACGGAAAAAGTTACCGGACGGTGCTCATTGGCCTGACATAACAGAAAAGATGCGGGCAGCCACAGGCTGCCCGCATCTTCAGGAAAGTTTACGAGAAGTTGTTGGCGATGAAGTCCGCGATGGCGTTGGCCGCAGGCTGACAGCGTGCGATCCGCTCATCACGGGTGTAAGGGCGAGTTGGCCCCATCTCGATCAGGATGGACGGCCCGGTCGTGAAATCAGCGATGTAGAGGCGGCCGTGGGGACTCTGGTTCATGCTCACGACCGAGATACCCCCCATGTAGCCTGCCACCTTGTTCGCGAGGCGAATCGATTCAGCCTTGTTGTCGTGGTACACCAGCGAGCGGCCGACCTCGGCAGAGTCATGGTGCACCGAGACGAAAATCTTGGCACCTTCCCTGACGCCCTGGTAGGCGCGCTGGTAGTTGTCAATATCGACATCCGTGGTGCGGGTCATTTTCGTCGTCCTGCCGCGTTGGCCGAGGAAATACTCCACAGACAGAGACGAATCCATGTTCAAGTTCTTTTCCAAAGTGTTGGTCTTCGAATTTACCGCGCCACTGTCGGCGCCACCGTGTCCAGGATCAATCAAAACGTCGTAAGGCATGGTCTGTTCCTTTCCCAAAAATGGGTCATGAAAGAGCGAGAACCGTGTTGAGACCGTCGTTCTCAACGCTGAGCGAAGCGGCCACCTCACGAATGAGTATGCTTTGGACATAATTCGTGCGAAAGAACGGTTTCTACCGGAATTTTGGTCCAGAGCTACCGGCGGATTTCTCCCTGTTCCGTGCGCTCACGTCGTTGTGGATAGGCGACCGCTTTTAAAGACGGAGGCACCGCTCCTTGAATCAGGAGCGGTGCCGTCATGGGAGTTCGATTGCAGGCTCAGGCAACAAACTGCATTCAGAGAGGCTCTTTGGTCGCAGCCGTCAGCCCCCAGTAGTGCAGGATGGCTTCACTGCGCCCGTCGCAACCAAGTTTCTGAAACACGCGCGTCAACCCGTTCTGCACCGTCTGGTTGGCAATCCCCAACTCACGGGCAATTTCCTTGTTGGCGAGACCGCGTGCTACCAGGCGCAGCAAGTCCCCTTCCGCTGGCGTCAAAGGAGAGCGCTGAGCAGGCGTCAAGCGGACCCGCTCCTGGGTTTCTGCACGCCGCAGTAACTCCGCGAGTTCCTCCAGGGTGCGGCTCCGGTACGCCAAGCCCAGCAGGCCCAGGTTCCACAGATCATCGAGGTACTCGGGACAGGCGTTCTGGGTCAGGACGAAGCTACTGGCCGCCGATTCTGGCGTCACAACCTGAAAGGCAAAGCCGACCGGCCAGTCCAGGACCAGCGAGGCGGCCGGAAATTCAGGGAGACGGGCATGGAGCGCATCTTCGAGCAAGCGGGCGATGAGGGGTTGGGTGCTGACGACCTGGAGCTGTGCATTGCGGACCAGCAAGGAGACCTCCCGGCGAATCTGAGAAATACGCGGATAACGTAATTCTGTCAGGAATTGCGGGACTGGTCAGCCGAGTTTTCTACCGCACACAAAGGTGTGGGAGAAGACTACCAGTAGATTTCTACCTTTAAACGGCTTTCATCCACGGCTATGCTTCTCACAGAATGAGTACCGCCGACGTGATGCTGCTGGGGCTTGAGCGGGTGTCTGAACCTGACTTCTTGCGGCTGCAAGCGTGCGTACGGGAATGGCGCGTATTGTGGGGCCCGACGCTGACCCACTGCTTACGGTTCGAGGACGAACGCGACGCGTTCGTCCTGATCGCTGAGCGGACCTACCGGGAAGCCCTCGATCACCTGGAAGACTGGCTCCGCGCCGCCTTCCCGGACCATGTGATCGTGGGTCATGCCTATGTCCAGGGCATGCATGTGCCGGTCTACACGATGGATCAGGCTGGCACGGAACTGATGCGCCGGATGCAGTCGCGTACAGCGCGCATTGTTGAGGATGCGCGAGCGGGAAAGGCCAGCCCCCTGTTGTCTTCCGTCTCCTCGCACCTCGATGGGGTAGCGGCCTGGCGAACCCGCAATCACGTCAGACCCCAGGGTCAGGGCGTGTACCTTCTCTGTGACGCCTGCGGCGACAGCACAGCCCGGCAGGCGAATGAAGAGGAGGCGTGGGAGGTCGCTGGGACAAAGGGCTGGCGAGTGTATCGAGACTTGGATGTCTGTATCTGTGAGTGCTGTGTCCAGAGTGGCAACGCACGGGCGCTGGAGCGGGTGCTGTGCAGATTGGAAGCCCAACAATCCGCCTGATTCTGCCTCGGGAAACTCCTCACTTTGCGCTTCGTAGCAGCTTCCTTAAACCACCTCCTGGACCGCACGAACTGGGAGCACGGGGAGACCCCCATCAACTTTCTGGTGCTTGGAGCCGTGGTTCACGGCTTCACTCTGCCGCTGATCTGGGTGCCCCTCGACGAGTCCGGGAACAGTCACACGTACGCCCGGATGTGGCTGGTGTTGAAGCTGCTCCAGGTCCTGCCAGCGAAACGCTGGCTGGGCCTGGTGGCCGATCGTGAGTTTATCGGTGCGGAATGGTTCCGCTTTCTCCGTCGTCAGGGCATTAAGCGGGCGATCCGCATCCGACAGACCGACATGCTGGACGACATGAATGGGAAAGAGTGGTTTGAGCATGTCCAGCACGGCCGTTTTCACGAGATCGGCGAAAAGGTGTTCGTGTTCGGGGAGTTGATGCGGGTGGTCGCAACGAGGTCACCTGTGGGTGACCTCGTCATCATCGCCACAGATTTCAGTGCTCGGAAGACCTGGAGGCTCTACAAACAGCGCTGGTCGATTGAGTGCACCTTCAGCAGTTTCAAAAAGCGAGGCTTTGACTTAGAGCGAACCGGAATGACGGAAAGGAGCCGTCTACAGCGACTCTTCGGACTGGTGACATTGGCTTGGATGTTCTGTTTGCGCCTGGGGGTCTGGCTGAGCCAGACCTGGCCCATCCCCGTTCTGAAGCATGGTCGGAGAGCGGTCAGTCTGGTGCGGCACGGTGCTCAGCATCTCGTGGATGCCCTACGGTGGAAACCCCAACAGTTCATGGCGGTCCTAGAGGTATTAATCCAGGCTTTTTGTCCGCCAGGAGCGGCTGAAAGTGAAGTTGTCACCTACTGAGGGTGGTCAGTACCTTAGGGACTGTGATTCGCAAGTTTGACGTTCCTGCCGACCTAGAGGCTGACCTGCTGGAGTTCTACGATGGGCAAGACATCTACCCGCTCACAGACTTGGAAGGCATGAGAGGTGAGCTGGGGCAACTGCTAGGCGCTTACATCCTGTTCTACAAGGGGCCACACGAGCTGTACATCCCAGTGACCGCCGCGAATCAGCAGAACTTTACCCAGCCTATCTACATCGGTAAAGCCGTGCCGAAAGGTGACCGAACTGGAGAAGGAGCAAAGAAGGCTGTGCTGGAAAATAGCCTGTACAAGCGACTGTACGAGCACTCGCGGTCTATCGCTCAGGTAGAGAACTTGGACGTGGCCGACTTCTATTTCAAGGTTGTCCCCACAACGCTCCACCTCTCAGCCTGGGTAGAAAGCGTGCTCATCAGCAAATTTGTTCCAGCTTGGAATCGCCATATCGACGGCTTCGGGAACCATGACCCTGGCAGTGGCCGCTACAACCAGAAGCGTTCAGTCTGGGACCAAGTTCATCCGGGCCGCTCATGGGCCACCCGGATGAGCAATCTCGCCATCTACGATGTGGCTGAGTTACGGAGCCGCATCAGCGCCCGCCACCATGCTAAAGAGGTAGCCGTAGAAAAGGCGATTGAGGAAGCATCTGAGAAGTGAGCTGACAACACCAGATGGGGTTAATCTGAATTGATTGAAAAAATAGCCACTGGGATTGCGGCGTTGATGACATTATTTCAGGTGCTACTAAACAGCAACCATGCCACTCTAAAATGGCTGAGCAACTTCTAGGTTTAATATCAAACAATTCCCCTGTTTGCAGATGGCGTACTCAATGTGAATACCGACCGCTGCAAGTATGGTGAAAGAGGAGCATAGCTAATGTGGGCAGATACAGAAACCGATAGAGACTATCTGAATTTCACCAGTGTAGCCAACACAGTTGCCGAGCTGATCGTCGGCTCTGCCGGGAACCCCGTCTCAATCGGAGTATCCGGTGCCTGGGGTGTGGGCAAGTCGTCTATGATCAAGTTAATACGGCGTAACCTGAACGAACGCCAATCCGGTCTTCCAGCATCTAATGGAGTGGAGAATTCCGCCAACGCACCCAGATCTGGTACCGCAACGCCCAAAATGGTGTTCGTCGAGTTTAACGCCTGGCTATATCAGGGGTATGACGACGCACGTGCCGCCTTGATGGATGTTATTGCCCGTGAATTGACCGCGGAAGCAGAACGTCAGAAAACTGGCATGGATCACGTCAAAGACTTTGTCAGCCGCATTAATTGGATGCGGGGAGCACGGGTAGCTGCCCACCTTGGAGCTGCAGCGTTTGGCCTGCCTCCTGTTGGTTTGATTGGGGAGATTGCCTCTGCCATTAGCGGACTCAGAGACGGAAAGATAGAAGGGAAAGATATTGAGGGAGCGGAGAAGGTAATGGGGCAAGCTGTTACCACTCTAGGTGGGTTGTTGAAGGCCGCCCCTCAAACCAGTCCACCACAGGAAATTCAAGCACTTCGCAGTTCCTTCGAAACAGCACTTGAAAAGTTGGACGTAGTATTAGTGGTTCTTATTGATGATCTTGACCGTTGTCTCCCGGAAACGACAATTTCAACGCTCGAAGCCATCCGATTGTTCCTTTTCCTTAAGCGAACCGCTTTTGTAATTGCAGCTGATGACAACATGATCAAACATGCTGTACGCAAGCACTTTGAGGGCATGAACGATGAGGCAGCAGTGATCAATTACTTTGATAAATTGATTCAGGTTCCAGTTCGAGTGCCCCCACTCAGTACACAGGATGTCCGTGCTTACCTGCTGCTCTTGCTGGTTGAAGATAGTGAGTTGGAGGCAGAGAAAAAGGATCGGGTGGTGGCCACCGTGAACAAGGCTCTGCGAGAGGGATGGAGCGGGACACGGCTAGACGGCGATTTCATCGTAAACCAACATCCTGACCTTCCCGAACCGCTTAAAGACCGCTTGCGCATCGCCGATCACCTCGCGCCTCTACTTGCTACTGCCAATGGGATCGATGGAAATCCAAGGCTTATCAAACGCTTTCTCAATGCACTATCGATTCGGCGTGCGGTGGCGGCGGCCCATGGCACTGATGTTCCTGAAGACGTCCTAGCGAAAATGCTGCTCTTCGAGCGCTTGGGAACGCCCACCGTTATGAGCGAGCTAATCCGGCAGGTTGGCCTGGATCCTAACGGCAAGCCCAGTTTTCTACAGGAATGGGAAACCCAGGCCCTGGCGGGAGAACCTCTAAGTCTCCCAAGTCCTTGGAATGAGGAGTTCGTCGAGAAGTGGTTGGCACTTCCACCAGTCCTCAGCGACATAGATCTCCGTCCCGCCATTCACGTTGGTCGAGAAAATGCACCACTGTTCATTGACGGCCCTGGTTACACGAAGGCAGCCTCAGACGTTCTAACTGCTATGAAGGCCAATCCCGGCAGCGGCGGCCAACTGCGCCAAGAGCTCGCGGCTTTGTCACCCCGTGATGTGGGCATGGTGATGGACACGCTTCTGCGAGAAGCGCAGAGAGAAGAGCGGTGGGGAGCGCCAAGAATTCTGGACGATTGTTTAGCGGTGTCACGCTTACATGACAGTCAGGCTGGGAAGCTGGCGCGGTTTTTGAAAAATAGGCCGATGACTCAACTGGAACCTAGTCTCATCCCGAAAATCTCAGGGGAGCCTTGGGCGGCAGAGCTGTTCACAGATTGGAAGACATCGGGGGCTCCAAGGCATGTTGTCAATGCGATTGAAGCGCAAGAGCGACGGAGGCGGGCTTAATTATGGGTACCTCTCAGTCGAGCAAAGGGCCAAAATCGAAAGTGCGGTTGATTCCCACGTGGGTGGAAAACCCTGAGGTACCCCCCGGTGACCCACCCCTGCCCGATGATCTGACGGAACAACCACCAACGGAGGAAACCTCTACGGATCAGGGGGAGCCGATAGTCGCTCAGACAGCACGGTTCGCTGCCGCCCGCCAGAACCTCGGCAACTTCGCCCGGTCAGGTGACAACGCCAAGCTTCGTGCTGGGATGTCGTCCTATGTGAAATCTGGTCACGGTGGTTCCAAAACGGCGGCTCAGCGCATGGCTAGCACTTCGGCAACCGCAGGACGGTTGTTCAGCTTTCTATCGGCCCCGCCAGTGGGAACCGGCCCAGGCCAATTGCGGTCAGTCGATCCCAGACTGCAACCTGGGCGCAGTGCACAGGATATTATCGACGCAGTTATCGAAGGGGTACAGCCCGTCAACGGTACCCTTGATGCCGAAGCGAGTCGGCATGCGATCAACGCTGCGCTGTCCGAACTGCTGATCCAACACCCACAGGCCGACCTGCTTGCATTAACTGCTGACCAGCTCGAGCTAGTCGTAGAACTGTACGTAGCACAAGACGTCTTCTTCCACATCGAACTCGATGTCGGCCAGGCGCTTAGGCAACAGGGAGTAAGTGCCTTGATGCTGACAGATCGGCTACGTCAAGCACGGGACTACGTCCAAGCGACCGTCTCTGGTGCCTTCGATGAGTTGCGCCGCCAGGGACAGGCAATTACTGCTCCAAGCGTGCAGGCCGTCACGCAACGCGCTCTTGAACTAACCATGGAGGTGTTTGCAAAGGGATGAGACATTTCCTGTGTACCCCCAACCCACCCGCAGCGGTCTCGAACGGGTCAACAATTGTTGCTCTCTATGGCCGACGACTGAACACTCATCAAGTCGGCATCGGTGCCAGCCTCCGGGAAGCGGTGATTCGAAAGAGGTGGCCGATTCCGAGCCAATCCTGGGATTTTCTGAGCTTTACGCTGTCCGTTTTAGCTGCGGATCTTTCCTCTCCCAGGAGCGAAAGCCCAGATGGGTGGACGCGTGAACTGTCCTTAACCATCTCTGTAACAGATGCTGACCTATGGAATGCTCAAGCCCGGGCGCTGGAAGAGGCGCTCGCCTACCTGACGACGGATCGCTGGAGCATCACGTTCAGCCCAGGCGGATACCAGTACCAACCTAAAGAACCTATTGGCCCGCTTATTGAAGACTGCGTGGCCTTGCTCTCAGGGGGATTGGACAGTTTGGTAGGGATGATCGACCTAGTGGCTGAAGGGCACAATCCCCTTGCCGTGAGTCAACTGGTCGCAGGAGACGCCGCTAAGCAAAGGGAGATCGCCACTGACCTTGGCCGCACGACCCATCTGCAACTGAATCACGCGGCTGAATGCCCGACCCCAGGCGAGGACTCACAACGTTCACGGACGCTGATCTTCTTGGCGTATGCGGTTTTAGCGGCCACTGCCACGACACGTTTTCAGCAGGCACGGGCAGTGCCGATATATATCAATGAGAATGGGTTTATTGCCCTGAATCCCCCTCTGACACCCATGCGCATCGGCAGTTTGAGTACCCGGACAGCCCATCCCGTCTTCTTGCAACAGCTTCAAGCAGTCCTACAAGCTGTGGGCCTCAACGTAGCGCTGATCAACCCGTATGCCCTCAAGACGAAGGGCGAAATGCTCACAGAATGCGCAAATCAGACCGTGCTGAGCCGCTGGGCGAGCGCCACAACCAGTTGTGGTCGTTATCGACGATTCGGTTATAAGCACTGTGGTCGGTGCATCCCATGTCAGGTTCGTCGGGCGGCCTTCCTCGCCTGGGGCCAGCCAGACCGCACGGAATATGTCTTCTATCCTCTAGGCCAGAATGACGACAGCCACGCACTCTTCGATGATGTCCGCTCCTTGGCCTTGGCGATCATCACCGTGGAGCAAGAAGGTGTGCAGCGGTTTTTGGGAGCTTCCTTGAGTGACCGGCGAATCGGCGACCGGGCAGCAATGGAGGCTATGGTGAAGCGTTCTATGGAGGAGTTGGGGGCACTTCACCGCCTCCTAAAGGTGCCATGATTGACTTTCACGTTCACCTAGATCTGTATCCAGACCCTGTGGCCGTGGCCCGGGCATGCGAAGAGAGGCAACTCACTGTCCTTTCGGTTACAACGACGCCAGCTGCGTGGCGGGGAACTCTGGCTTTGGCCGCTGGGCGTCCGCACGTGTGGACTGCCCTGGGCTTTCATCCTGAGGTGGTGAGCGAACGAGCTGCCGATCTCCCATGGTTTGACCGTTATCTTCCCGAAACACGCTTCGTGGGAGAAGTAGGGCTCGACGGCAGTCCCAGCTTGCGTGGCACCTGGACTCAGCAGTTCGCTGTCTTTCAGCACATCCTGCGCCGCTGCGAGGATCATGGAGGCCGAATCCTCTCTATTCATAGCCGCCGCGCTGAGAGCGAGGTCTTGAACTGTCTCGAGGCCAACCCACGCAGCGGTACCCCCATCCTGCATTGGTACTCGGGCTCGGTTACAGAACTGCGCCGGGCCATTTCCCTGGGGTGTTGGTTTTCAGTAGGTCCCACCATGGTGAGAACCCAAAAAGGTGCAGCTTTAATCCGGTCTATGCCAAGGGATCGAGTGTTGACCGAAACGGATGGGCCATTCCTCGAACTTGATGGGCAGGCTGCGCTTCCTTGGGACGTCAAATCGGTGGTAGAAGGACTGAGCAAGATTTGGCAAATTCCCGCCAGCGAGGTAGAACGAATCGTGAAAGAAAATGTGAGCCGCCTGCTTGGCACAGTGAGGTAAATCCTTTTGTCGTTCTGAGGTATACCCATTCCCGACAAGCAAGCCTCCTGATGAAATCGGCATCCGAGTGTCGGAATAGAATCCATTTTGCTATATTCCGACATATGTCGGGGCAACTCTAAACCCTATCCCGACAAAATAGAGGGCAGCATGACCAGAGGGCAGCGCGTCGGCTATATCCGGGTATCCACCACAGACCAAAACACCGCCCGTCAGTTGGATGGTGTAGAGCTGGACAGAATCTTTGAAGACAAGGCATCAGGCAAGGATGCCAGACGGCCCAGATTGCAGGAGCTGCTGGCCTACGTCCGCGAAGGCGATACCGTGATTGTTCACTCGATGGACAGGCTGGCCCGCAATGTGGACGACCTGCGGCGTATCGTCACCGAGCTGTCGGGGCGCGGGGTGCGGGTGGAATTCCAGCGCGAAGGCGTGGTCTTCACTAGTGAGGACAACCCGATGAATACCCTGCTGCTGACCATGCTGGGCGCGGTGGCCGAGTTCCTGCGGGCGCAGAACCTTGAAAATCAGCGGGAAGGCATCGCTAAAGCAAAGCAGGCCGGGAAGTACAAGGGCCGCAAACGGGCGCTGACCCCTGAGCAGGTTGAACAACTCCGGGCAAGGGTGGCTGCTGGGGAAAAAAAGACGGTTCTTGCCCGTGAGCTGGGGGTGAACAGGGATACGCTTTATGAGGCTCTAAAAAGCTGACACAGTGCAGGGGTTGCCTGAGAGTCTATGCAAAGCTAACAGTGATATGCGCCATATTTTGGAATAGCGAGTTCATTGTCAGTCATTGCAAGTTTTGGGTTACTTCGCTACACTTGTATCCTGCTTGCCGGGGTCTCTGACACCTTCGCAATTTTTAGTAAGAAATGGCCTGACGTGAGAGTAAGAACAGGAACCTGCGCTAAGAGATTTAGCTGCCAGAATTCGCCGTTCCAGACGGATCTTTTCTCACTCATGCACGAGACTGGCGTTTGCCTAACTGACACGTACGGTCTTTCCTGCGATAAGTATTAAAGACAAGCAAAATACCGTGCCAGTCGTTGCCGTTTCCATCAGGCCTTCTGTGAAAAAATCCTGTAATAATGACAGTTACAGCAGGAATATCTCCTTAGCGCAGATTTTGGTTCCTACTCTCGCGGTACCCCATTTACCAACGCAATCGAGTTCGTGCGAAATATTCCCCTAGTAACTCAAATCACATTTTTTAGATGCTTGCAATACCCAATTGCCATTGATTTCGGTTGTGCAACAGAGTTTTGCAAGCCCAAAAAGCTGTTGGCATCAGCGCTCCAAATTCGTTGCACAAACTCTCATTCTCGCACGATTCTTGGTGACTCATAAATTACTCATCGCAAATGGCGGAAAATCGGGCCTTCTCTAGGTTAAGCCCTGGTTCAATCGACGTTATTGACTCCGGCTTAGGTTGGAGACGAACAGTAGCGGTGAGTAAGGCGCTGGGG
>OCLT01000420.1_pt1 | contig 28415 bp, 16 predicted proteins | sample 1481411 | NCBI WGS metagenome assembly OCLT01 (sample SAMN04168690, study PRJEB22393) | synthetic metagenome | isolation source: purchased from BEI Resources HM-276D
CGCGCAGCACCTCCTAAGTTTACCTCGCGTCTCCAAGTCGTGCCGGAGTCAATAAACGCCAACATTATGTCCCGCAGGGCTATTTAAGACGGTTTCAAAGTCCTAATTCTAATAAAAAAGTTGCAAGAATTTGGGTCGTTGATAGAAATATTGAACAACCGTTTAATGTACCAATCCAAACAGTATCATCGCGAGATGGGTTTTATGATTCAGAAATAGACGAGAGTATTGCAGAATTTGATAGGCATGGACTTGAAAATCTTCTGAGGATAGAAGAGGAGAAGTTTTACGCAGCACTAGAGATAATTGACTCTGCTATTATAGAAAATAGGGTAATACCTGACAATGCGAAGCCTGCAATAGCTTGGTATATGTATCTCCAATTCATAAGAACGGAGAAATTCAGGGCAGGGATAGGAACCCCCTCAAATTCACAGCATCCAGATTTTCAGAAATTGACACAAATATATGGCCTTATAGATAAGAAAACATCCTCTAAATTCCTAAATGTTTGTTTGTCTAGCTTTTGGATAATTTATGAAATGGTGGGCGAGCAAACTGTTTTCACAAGTGATAATCCAGTCGTTTTCTCTTTTGATAGTGAAAATCCTATGCTTAGTCATTATCTTTTGAAAAGAGATATTGGATTCATGCCAAATATGGGAATGAAAATGGTATTTCCCATTGATAGTAAGCATATACTCGTTCTTTACGATAAATTGCATTTCCCAGAAAAAGCGGATATAGATAATTTAATAGTTCCGTTCGATACGTCTGAAGCATATTCGGTCTGGAGTACAATAATCAATAATTGCGATAGGCAGATATATTTAGACAGGAACGATGGGATGGCCGAAATAATCAAGATGCTCATGGGTCTAGATGAAACCCTAAAACCGATTAGGGATATTATAGGAAAGGTTTTTGAGGCTATCAGATATGATAACTCCGCAGTTAGTGGCACAAGACTTAATTCATTTTCAGCATATCAAAAAACTGTTCTTCTGAAAAATGCGCTAAATAAATTAGATTCAGGGCAATAAATAACAAGCCCCCGCCCAGTTTCCCAGGCGGGGGCTTGTTACTGCTCTATTTCTTGAAGTCTACGCTTACGCCTTGACTTCGCCCTGGCTCTTGCTCAGGATGCCGCGCAGCACGGTTTGCAGGATGCCACCGTTCTTGTAGTAATCGATTTCCACGGGGGTATCGATGCGGCACATCACGGTGATGTCGCGGGTGTTGCCGTCCTTGCCAGTGACCTTCACGGTCACGTCCTGACGGGGCTTGAGGTCGCCGGGCAGCACGAACTCGAAGGTTTCGTCGCCGTTGATGCCCAGGCTGTCGGCGGTTTCGCCGTTCTTGTACTGGAGGGGCAGCACGCCCATGCCGACCAGGTTGGAGCGGTGGATCCGCTCGAAGCTTTCGGCAATCACGGCCTTCACGCCCAGCAGGAAGGTGCCTTTGGCGGCCCAGTCACGGCTGGAGCCCATGCCGTAGTCCTTCCCGGCCAGCACGACGAGGGGCACGCCCGCTTCCTTGTAGGCGGTGGAAGCGTCGAAGATGCTGGTGACTTCGCCGTTCAGGAAGTTGGTGGTGAAGCCGCCTTCGGTGCCGGGGGCGAGTTGGTTCTTCAGGCGGATGTTGGCAAAGGTGCCGCGCGTCATGATGCGGTCGTTGCCACGGCGCGAGCCGTAGGAGTTGAAGTCCTTGGGGGCAATACCGCGCTCGGTCAGGTAGCGGCCAGCGGGGGTGTCGGCCTTGAACGAACCGGCGGGGGAGATGTGGTCGGTGGTCACGCTGTCGCCGACCTTGACCAGGGCGCGCGCACCCTTGATGCTCTCGATTTCGTGGGCGCCGCCCGCGAGGGTGTCGAAGAAGGGCGGGTTCTGGATGTATGTGCTGTCTTCCTTCCAGTCGAACAGCGCGCCTTCGGCGACGGGGATGGCGTTCCAGTCGGCGTTGCTCTTCTCGATGCCGTCGTAGACCTTCTTGAACATCTCGGCGTTGATGGAGCGGTCCATCGCTTCCTGAATCTCGGCGTTGGTGGGCCAGATGTCTTTCAGGAACACGTCCTGACCGTTGCTGTCCTGGCCGATGGCGTCGTTCACGATGTCGTTGACGACCGTGCCGGCGAGCGCGTAGGCGACGACCAGGGGGGGAGAAGCGAGGTAGTTGGCCTTGATGTGGGGGTTGACGCGGCCTTCGAAGTTGCGGTTGCCCGACAGGACCGAGGCCACCACCAGGTCGCCTTCCTGAATCGCTTCGACGACGGGTTCAGGCAGCGGGCCCGAGTTGCCGATGCAGGTCATGCAGCCGTAGCCCACGGTGTTGAAGCCGATCTGGTCGAGGTACTGCTGGAGCCCGGCGGTTTCGAGGTACTCGGTGACCACGCGCGAGCCGGGGGCGAGGCTGGTCTTGACCCAGGGCTTGGTCTTCAGGCCCTTCTCGACGGCCTTCTTGGCGACCAGACCGGCGGCGATGAGCACGCTGGGGTTGGAGGTGTTGGTGCAGGAGGTGATGGAGGCGAGGGTCACGGCGCCGTGGCCGATCTTGATGTCGGTACCGCCGATGGTGCCCTGGGCGTCCAGCTTGTCGCTGCCGAGTTCAAAGCCACGGTTCTTGACCGGCGCGGTGAGCGCTTCGTTGAACACGCTGTGCATGTCGCTGAGGTTCACGCGGTCCTGCGGGCGCTTGGGGCCGGCGAGGCTAGGAACGATGGTGGCGAGGTCGAGTTCGATGGTGTCGGTGAAGACGGGGTCGGGCGTTTCGTCGGTGCGGAACATGCCCTGGGCCTTGTAGTAGGCCTCGACCAGACCGATTTCGTCTTCCAGACGTCCCGTGCGGCGCAGGTAGCGCAGCGCTTCGTCGTCCACCGGGAAAAAGCCCATGGTGGCGCCGTATTCGGGGGCCATGTTGGCAATCGTCGCGCGGTCGGGCAGGGTCATGTTGCTCAGGCCCGCGCCGTAGAACTCGACGAACTTGCCGACCACGCCCTTCTCGCGCAGCATCTGGGTCACGCGCAGCGCGAGGTCGGTGGCGGTGGCGCCTTCGGGCATCGCGCCAGTGATCTTGAAGCCGATGACTTCGGGCATCAGCATGTAGATGGGCTGGCCCAGCATCACCGCTTCGGCTTCGATGCCGCCCACGCCCCAGCCCACGATGCCCAGGCCGTTGATCATGGTGGTGTGCGAGTCGGTGCCGACCAGGCTGTCGGGGTACACGACTTCGCCGTCGTCTTCAGCGCGGCTCTGCACGCCCTTGGCGAGGTATTCCAGGTTGACCTGGTGCACGATGCCGCTGGCAGGGGGCACCACGCCGAAGTTGTCGAAGGCCTGCTGGCCCCAGCGCAGGAACTCGTAGCGTTCGCGGTTGCGCTCGAATTCCAGCGCCATGTTGTTGGCGAGCGCGAACTCGGTGCCGAACTCGTCCACCTGCACCGAGTGGTCGATGACGAGGTCCACCGGAATCAGCGGGTTGATCTTGCTGGGGTCGCCGCCGAGCTTGACCATCGCGCTGCGCATGGCGGCGAGGTCCACCACGGCGGGCACGCCGGTAAAGTCCTGCAAAATCACGCGGGCGGGCTTGAAGGGAATTTCGACTTCGGGGTTGGTGGCGCTCCAGCCGGCGACGGTTTCCACGTCTTCACGGCGCACGTCATAGTCGTTGGCTTCGCGCAGCACGCTTTCCAGCAGCACCTTGATGCTGACGGGCAGACGCGACACGTCGTGGCCCTGGAGCTTGTTGAGGTTGTAAAAGTACAGCTTCTTGTCGCTGCCGGGCACCTGCAAGGTGTCACGGGCGCCAAACAGGTTCATCGCCTTGTCGCTCATGGGTAAATCCTCCTTGCCCACCAAAATGGGTTGTTGGGGGCGCTGGTCTTTATCATAAGCTGCTGAGCCCTTGAGGCAGCCGTCACCGGGGCAGGCACGAAGAAAAGTCTTGTAACAACCCTAGAGACAACAGCGGAAGCGGCACTGGCGACAGGCGGGTCTGATACGGCTTTAATCCGATTCCCGAACATCCGGAAAGGCACCGGATGCCCGGCCATCTCCTTAAAACCGTATTTTTCCATGCGCTCCGCGCAAAATTTCGCCCGGACATGTCCGGGACTCAATTTGAAACCGTATCAACGGTAAGGACATCAACGTCGGCAATCCCTGGGGCACGGAGAAGCAGCCCATCACCCTGCAAGGCAAGAACAGACTGCACCTCAGCGGTGACATTGACCGTCACGAGACGGAGTTGCGGCCCTTTCTGAAAAAGGCGAAAACCAGGTCATGCTCTCCTGGCGAACCATGCTCGGAAAGGGGAGAGGTTCCCTGAAAGAGGCCGCCGCTGCCCACTTTGTTAGGCTGCCCTACGCCTATGACTGACCTTGACCTGCCTTTTCCCGTGGCCCTCGCCCCGCACGAGCAGCAGCGCTTAGATGACCTCGAACAGACGGTGGAGGGCGGCCTGCGCGACTTTCAGCGCACCGGGCAGGCCCTGAGCGAGATTCGGGACAACGAGCTCTACCGCGCCACGCACGACTCCTTCGAGGCGTACCTGCAAGACCGCTGGGGCTTCGGGGTGCGGCAGGCCGACCGTCTGATTGACGCGGCGCAGGTCGCCAAGCAACTCGAACCGCTCGGCATTTCCCCCCGGCACGAGGCGCAGGCCCGCAGCTTCCGGCCCGCCGCCCGGATTGTGGAAGAACTCGAACCCGAGCAGCAGCGGCTCGTGGCCCGGCTGGTGGAGGAGCGCCGCGAGAGTGAATCGGACGACCTCGCCCCCTGGGAGGAACGCGCCGCGCCGGAGCTGCGGATTACGGCGAATGTGGTCCGCAAGTTGGGGCCGGACGCCACCGTCTACCACCCCGAAAGCGGCGCCGAAGTGGAACTGGGCACGCTCTCGCCCCCGCAGCGTTACGAGGTCATCCGCGAGCATGTGAACCAGAAGGCGCAGGCGTACCACGAGAAACAGGCGGCCAAAGCGCAGGAACCGCCCCGCGAGCGGGTGAACTGGGCCGACTGGTTTATCGCCTACGCCGCCGAGCATCTGGACGGCGAGCAGCAACTCGAACTCGTCATCGAGCAGGGGCCGGGCGGCGAACCCCGCGCCGTGGCCCGCGTGATGAGCAAGGCGACGGGCGAGATTCTGGCGCGGGGCGAACCCTCGGACGACCTCAAAAAAGCGGTGCTGACGCTGCGCGGAGCGGTGAGCGGCTGACGTTTTGGGGACAGCGGCGACAGGTGGGGCGAGGGTGACTTGTGCATCCCGGCCCCCGGCGCCCTGTCTGGGCAGCGTTTAGGCTAAAGGCCCCATGACCAGCACCCAGCTCGCGCAGTTCCGCCCGCAACCCGCACCAGCCCGAGTTTTTGCAGGCGGTGACCGAGGTGATGACCAGCATCTGGCCCTTTGTGCAGGCGCACCCCGAGTACGCCGAGCACGCGCTGCTTGAGCGCCTTATCGAGCCCGAGCGCGTCATCAGCTTCCGCGTGACCTGGGTGGACGACGCCGGGCAGGTGCAGGTCAACCGGGGCTACCGCGTGCAGCACAGTTCCAGCATCGGGCCATACAAGGGCGGGATGCGCTTTCACCCCAGCGTCAACCTCAGCATCCTCAAGTTTCTGGCCTTCGAGCAGACCTTCAAAAATGCCCTCACCACCCTGCCGCTCGGCGGGGGCAAGGGCGGCAGCGACTTCGACCCCAAGGGCAAGTCCGACGGCGAGGTCATGCGCTTTTGTCAGGCATTGATGACCGAGCTGTGGCGGCATCTCGGTCCCGACACCGACGTTCCGGCGGGCGATATCGGCGTGGGCGGGCGCGAGGTCGGCTACCTCGCCGGCATGATGAAAAAGCTCGCCAACCACGCGGGTGGGGTATTTACCGGCAAGGGCCTGAGCTACGGCGGCTCGCTGCTGCGCCCCGAGGCGACCGGCTACGGCACGGTGTATTTCGTGGAGCACATGCTGCGCGACCAGAGGATGGAGATGGAGGGCCTGCGCGTGTCGGTGTCGGGCTCGGGCAATGTGGCGCAGTACGCCATCGAAAAGGCGCTGCACCTCGGCGCCCACGTGCTGACCGCCAGCAACTCGGGCGGCACGGTGGTGGACGAGGACGGCTTTACCTACGACAAGCTCGCCGTCCTGATGGACATCAAGAACGAGCGCCGGGGCCGGGTGGAGGACTACGCCCGCGAGGTCGGCGCCGAGTTCCGCCCCGGCGTGCGCCCCTGGGACGTGCCGGTGGATGTGGCGCTTCCCTGCGCGACCCAGAACGAACTCGGCGCCGACGACGCCCGCACCTTGATTGCAGGCGGCGTGCGCGTGGTGGCCGAGGGCGCCAACATGCCGTGCGACCTCGCAGCCATCCAGGCCTTCGAGGAAGCGGGCGTGCTCTACGCACCGGGCAAGGCGACCAACGCGGGCGGCGTGGCGACCTCGGGCCTGGAAATGTCGCAAAACGCCCAGCGCCTCTCCTGGACCCGCGAGGAAGTGGACCAGCGCCTGCGCAGCATCATGTCGGCCATTCACGATTCGTGCCTGGAGTATGGCCGCCGCCCGGACCGCCACGTCAGCTACCTCGACGGCGCCAACATTGCGGGCTTCGTCAAAGTGGCGACGGCGATGCGCGAACAGGGCGTGCTGTAATCGGCGCACCGCCCCGTTTTTCTCTCCATAGCAGGCATGATGGAGGCATGTTTCAGCCTCTTCAGGGATGGACGGTCATCACCCTCGCGCCCAACGTGCCCGGCCCACTCGCCGCCGCCTCGCTGCGGGACGCGGGAGCGACCGTCATCAAGGTGGAAGGCCCGGCGGGCGATCCCCTCGCGCAGATGTCGCCCGCGTGGTACGCCGAGTTGCACCGGGACATCGAGGTGCGGGTCATCGACCTGAAAGCGGAAGCGGGCAAGGCCGAGTTCGACGCGCTGCTCGCCGGGGCCGACCTGCTGCTCACCAGTTCGCGCCCCGCTGCGCTCGCCCGGCTGGGGCTGGCGCCTGAGCGGCTGGGGCGCGACTTTCCCCGGCTGTGCCGCGTGACCATCGTGGGCGATACCCGCGAGCCCGACGCGCCGGGCCACGACCTGACTTACCAGGCCGAAGCGGGCCTGATTGACCCCGCCCGCCCCGCCATGCCGCGCACGCTGGTGGCCGACCTGACCGGCAGCCGCGAAGCCTACGCCGCTGCGCTGGGCCTGCTGCTGAGCCGCGAGCGCGGGCAGCCGGAACGCGAGTGCATGGTGGGTCTGGGTGACGCCGCCCGCTTTGCCGCCGCGCCCTACCGGGTGGGTCTGACCGCGCCGGGCGGGCTGCTGTCGGGCGCCTACGACAACTACCGCCTGTACCCGACTGCCGACGGTTGGGTGGCCGCCGCGCCGCTCGAACCTGGGTTTGCTGCCCGCTGGGCCGAAGTGCTGGGCGAGGACGCCGCCGCCACGCTGCGGACGAATACGACCGCCCACTGGTTATACGTGGCGGCGCAGCGCGACCTGCCGCTCGCCGCGCTGCCGCAGGAAGGCTAAGCATGGCCGGTCTGCCCGTCACCGATGGCCTCTGAATCTCCAGCGGTGGGCCTCACCCTGCGCCCGCTGCGTCCTGGGGACGAGGAAACCGCCGTGCGCTGGGGCGCCGAGCGTGAGTTCTGCCTCGCCAGCGGCTGGACACCCGGCCTCGCCCCCCGCGTGCTGCGGCGGCATTGGCAGGCCATCATCGCGGACCGTTCCCCCGATTTCCTGCGCCTGGGCATCGAGCAGAGGGGTGAGGGGCAGGGCGGCGAGCTGGTCGGTTACGTGGACCTCGGCGACATCACGGCGGGGAGCGCCGAATTCGGCATCGCCATCGGGGAGCCGCACCGCTGGGGGCAAGGCACGGGCACCCGCGCTGGGCAACTGCTTCTCGCTCACGCTTTCGGGCCACTGGGCCTGTCCGTCCTGCGCGCCAAGGTCCACGCGCCCAACGTCCGCTCGCACGCGCTGATGCAGCGGCTGGGGTTTATTCCGGTGGGGGAGAGTGGGACTGACCTGTACCGGGGGGCTCAGGTTCCCTTGGTGCGGTATGAGGCGCGGCGGGAGGACTGGCTGCGTCTCTCAAAGTCTATGTAGCCGCTCTCAGCAGGATGGGATGTAAGGGTGTCAACGTCAGCGAACTGGTGGCCGACGAGCTGCGCAGAGCATTTGACGGAAAGATATTGCGAATTTTTGACCCTCTACCCTGGTGGGAGAGGGCCTTGCGAAGCAAGGGGTGAGGGGGTCTTTTTGTGTCAAATGCCCTGGGCTAAAGCGTGAGCTTCCTCCACCATCAAAAAGCCCTTCCGGTGATTGCTGGAAGGGTCTTTTTCATGGGCTCTGTCAGTCGACGTGATGCCCGGCGTCTCGCAGGGCCGCCACCGCTTTATCCAACTGCTCCTGCGCCACCAGCACGTAATCGGTGTCATAGGTGGACAGGGCAAAAATCCCGACGCCCGCGTCTCGCAGAGGATTGAGCACACTGGCGAGAATGCCCGTCAGCCCGAAGTCGAAGGGGCCATGCAGTTTCAACAATGCCCACCCTTTTGCGGCCTGTACCCCCGCCGGCACCTGCCCCGCCGCGCAGACAACCGAGAGCTCGTCCGGGGTGCGAGTCACGCTCCACAACTCCCCGGCAAAGGCCCACGCGGGCGGCGCAGTGTGTGGGTCAAGGCGGCACACGGCGTACTCGCCGGGAATGGTGGACAGGCTCAGGCTCATGCCCGCGAGTCTAAAACCGCCGGGCTGCCCAGCGGGGAGAACGAAGCACAGAGGATTAAAAACTGCTCTGGCTGTGGCTTTCTCGCCCCCTCACGAAGAATCGTGAAACGCAGAACGCCAGGCCGTCGGGCGCCAACGGCGCACGGGCCTCGCGTCCGTAGAAATCACGAGCATCCAGACCCGCCCGCCCAACGGGGAAACGCCGCCCGACACGCGACATCACCGCCATTTGCCCAGTGCCAACGTCAGCCCCCTGTCTCCTTTGGGGTAAGGGGCGGGGGGTTGGGGCCAAACGCTCAAGCTAAAGCTTCAGAACCAGCGCTCCTCTCAGCGCACCGTCACCCGCACCGGCTTGGCAGGAATCTTTACCCGCAGCCCGTCGGCAAAGCCCGTCAGCCAGCCTTCCACCATGTAGTCCCCGGCAGGCAAGTCGAGGTCGCGGGTATAGCTCACCTGTCCACGGGCAGCCACCGCATCGCTGCGGAGGTCCTGAGCGCACAGGCGCGGGCTGGCGCCAGCAATCGGGTACACCACGTCGCGGCTGCCGACCCGCAGCACCCGCACGGTGGGGGCGGTGACGCAGTTCTGCTCGTTGTCGCGCGGCACGTCGAGTTTAAAGGCGGCGGCGCGGCTACTCTTGACCGTCAGCGTGAGCGGCAGCTTGCCCTTCACGGTGCGCGGGGCGCTGAGGGTGGCGCTCACGTCGTCGAGTCGGGCGGGCTGCACGGCGGCGGGCACCTCGACCGATTCGGTGGCGGGCGCGGGGGTGGCCGGTTCAGGCGTTATCGGCGTTTCCACCAGGGCAGGCGCCGTGGTGGGGGCAGCCGGGGTCGCCGGGGACTGCGCGGCGGCGAGGCCGAGCAGGGGCAGCAGCAAAAGGGCACGCAGGTTCATGCTCGCAGGGTAGCGGGCCGGGATGACCGCAGGCTGATATGCGCGGCGCTGGGTTGAAGAGTTCGGCTGCCGCGGCACGTCTGTTCTGCTGGTCACTCGGCCCTGTTTGAACGCCTCTGCCGCAACTTTTTTGCAAGGGCGGCGCGGCTATGCTGGCGCACATGCCCGCCGCCCGCACCTTTTTGCAGCACCCCGACCCCCTGACCCGCGAGATTGCGGAGGGCTACGCGGGGGGGTCGTTTCTGATGGACAACGGCGACGGCCTGCGGTGGTACGGCGTGCCGGGTCGGGCGCTGGTGCCGCTCACCGAGGACGCCGGGCTGCATGTGGCCCGCCGAATGCGGCGCGAGCTGAAGCACTTTCGGCCCAGCGTGGACCTGGCCTTCGACGAGGTGATCGCCGGTTGCCGGGGCCACCTGCCGGGCAGCCCCGAGCGTGACGGCGAGTGGATTTCCGACGAGCTGGTCGAGATTTACCAGCACCTGCATACCACCGGCCTGGCGCACTCCTTCGAGGTCTGGCAGGGCGACGAACTCGCCGGGGGTGTGCTGGGGCTGGCGCTCGGGGGCGCCTTCATCGCCGAGAGCAAGTTTCACCGCCTCACCAACGGGAGCAAGGCGGCGCTCATTCACCTCGCTGAGCACCTTGACCGCCAGGGCTTCGCGCTGCTCGACGCGCAGATTCAGAACCCGCACCTCGCCACCCTCGGCGTATATGAAGTCACCGACAAGGAGTACCGGCGCCTGCTGCGGCGGGCGCTTGCGCTGGACGTGGAGTTGTGACTTCTCTGTAGCCCCGCCCACGTTGTCTGCTCAGAGGGCGCCTTGACCAGGCCAAACACTCTAGGCTCAGGGCCTCACTTCAATGTCCTGAACTTCGGAGGTTTTCATGCGTCCACGCTGGTTTCTGAGCGCCCTCACCCTTGCCCTGCTCGCCGCACCTGCCGGCGCCGTTTCGCTGGTCTACGGCGCGGGCGGCGATCCCGTCTCGCTCGATTCGGGCACCATCGTGGACGGCAACTCGTCGGTGGTCCAGATGCAGGTCTACGACACGCTCGTCAAGTTCAAAAAGGGAACGAGCGAACTCGCGCCCGGCCTGGCGACGAGCTGGTCGGCCAACAAGGACTCGACCCAGTGGACCTTTACCCTGCGCAAGGGAGTCAAATTCAGCGACGGCACGCCCTTCAACGCCGACGCCGTGGTCTACAACATCAACCGCTGGTGGGACCCCGAGGCGTCCGGTGGCGCCAAAGCGCAGGGCAAGTCCTTTATCTCGTGGCAGTTCACTTTCGGCGGCTTCAAGGGGGAGAAAAACACCCTGCTCAAGAGCGTGAAAGCCGTGGGCCAGGACAAGGTCGTGCTGACCCTCACCCGTCCCTTCGCGCCGCTGCCCGCCGCCTTCGCCACCACCTTCTTCGGCATCGCCTCGCCCGCTGCCGTCAAGCAGGAGGGGGCCAAGTACGGCACGCCCACCTCGCTGCCCGTCGGAACCGGCCCCTTCGTCATGCAGTCGTGGAAAACCGGCGACCGCATCGTGCTCAAGCCCAACCCCAACTACTGGGGCAACAAGGCGAAGTACGACCAGCTCGTCATCCGCTTTATCAAAGACCCCAGCCAGCGCCTCAACGAGCTCAAGGCCGGCACCATCGATTTCACGTCCGACCTTAACCCCGAGCAGCTCAAGAGTGTTCAGGGCGACAAAAACCTGAAGGCGGTCATCATTCCGTCGTTCAACGTGGGCCTCCTGAGCCTCAATCACTCCAACAAGTACCTCAAGAACGACAAAGTGCGGCAGGCCATCGGCATGGCGATCAACAAGAAAGCCATCGTGGACGCCTTCTGGAACGGCCTCGGCGAGAGCAGCTCCAGCATCCTGCCGTCCTCCTTGAAGTGGGCGGATAACCCCAGCGTGCCCGCCGACTACAAGTTCGACCCGGCGGCAGCCAAGAAACTGCTCGCCGACGCGGGCTACCCCAACGGCTTTTCGCTCGACCTGTGGTACATGCCGGTCAGCCGCCCGTATTTCCCCACGCCCAAACCGATTGCCGAGGCGCTCGCGGCGGACCTCGGGGCCATCGGCATCAAGGTCAACCTCAAGACCGAGGACTGGGCCAAGTACCTCGAAGACCGCCTCAAGACTCCCGGTTTCGACATGCACATGATCGGCTGGACCGGGCCGTACGCCAGCCCCTACACCTTCTACAACACCCACTACGGGCTGGAAGCCGAGGCCGACATCAAGTACAAGAGCCCGCGCCTCGACGCGCTGATGCTCAAGGCGGCGGCGAGCTCCTCGCGGGCCGAGCAGGCCAAGGTGTACGCCGAGCTGCACAAAATCACCTACGGGCTCAACCTGCGCTTTCCCATCGTCCACAGCCGTCCGCTGGCGGCGACCCGCAGCTACGTCAAAGGCTGGGAGCCGGGCCCGTCGGTCCTCACGCCCTTTGAGGACATCACCCTGGACGGCAAGAAGTGAGCGCCGTTCTGGGCGACGGCCTGCGCGAACAGGTGGTGGCCTGGCGCCGTCACCTGCACCAGCACCCCGAACTCGGCTTTCAGGAGCACCAGACCGCCCGCTACGTCGAGGAGCAACTGCGCGACATGCCGGGGCTGCACCTCAGCCGCCCCACCGAAACGAGCGTGCTGGCGGTTCTCAAGGGGGGCAAGCCGGGCCGCACCGTGCTGCTGCGCGCCGACATGGACGCCCTGCCCATCGAGGAAGAAGCCGACGTGGAGTTCAAGTCGCAGACGCCCGGCGTCATGCACGCCTGCGGCCACGACGGGCACACGGCAATGCTGCTCGGCGCGGCCAAACAGCTTTCCGCGCAGGCGGCGGACCTGCACGGCGAGGTGCGGTTCATCTTCCAGCACGCCGAGGAAGTCTTTCCCGGCGGCGCCGAGCAACTCGTGGACGCGGGCGTGATGGACGGGGTGGACCTCGCGGTGGGCACGCACCTCATGACCTCGGTGCCGGTGGGCACGGTGGTGCTGCGCGACGGAGCCTTGATGGCCGCGCCCGACGCCTTCGACATCACCATCCAGGGCAAAGGCGGGCACGGGGCCATGCCGCACCAGACGGTGGACCCGGTGGTCATTGCCGCGCAGGTGGTCATGGCGTTCCAGACGGCGGTGTCGCGGCTGCGTGACCCCATCGACCCCGGCGTGGTCAGCGTGACCCAGATTCACGGCGGCAGCGCCCACAACGTCATCCCCGACACCGTGACGCTCGGCGGCACCGTGCGGACTTTCAGCGACGAGCTGCGCGCGCAGATGCCGGGGCGCCTCGAAACCCTGCTGCGCGGCATTTGTGAGGCGTATGGGGCCACCTACACCTTCACGTACCACGGCGGCTACCGCTCGGTGAACAACGACCCGGCGACCACCGAGCGCCTGCGGAAAGTCGTGCGCGAGGTGCTGCCCGAGGTGACCGTCAGCGACGGCGTGCCGCTGATGGGCGGCGAGGACTTCAGCGCCTACCTGACGCGCGCGCCCGGCACCTTCGTCCTGATCGGCGCGGGCAACGCGGAAAAAGGCATGACGGCGCCTCACCACCACCCCAAGTTCATGATCGACGAGTCGGCGCTGGAACAGGGCGTGCAGATCTACGTGGGCGCGGCGCGGGCATTGACGGCGAGCTGAAACTCCCTGGGGCGGCCGCCTTGACTTGGCCCGCGAGGATATTCACATGAGCGAAAACCGTGACATCTCTCCTGAAGAAGCCCGCCGCATCGGGGATCAGATTGGTGTGGACTGGGACAAGTTCGACCTCGAAGAGTTTCGGCGCGGCCTGGATGTCGAATTCGAGCACGGCTCCCACGACCCGCAGACCGACGTGACCCACGACGACCCCGTGATGACGGGCAAAATTGCGCTGGCGCACCTCAAAGAGTTCCCCGACTACTACACCCGGCTGGAAAAGATGGAAGCCGAGGCCGAGAAATTCTGGGGAACGGAGGAAAAGAGCGAGTAGGAGCGTCCTTTACCTTTAAAAGGCAGCCCGGGCCATCCGTACAGGAAATGGCCCGGGCTGCCTTTTTGCCGTGCTTCAGCCCCCCAGCAGCTCCCACAGCAGGTAGCCGTTGAGCGCGATGATGATGACCGCGATGACCCAGCCAATCACTGTGAAGGAGCGCCGGGTCACGAGTGCGCCCATCACGTCCCGCCGCGCCGTGAACAGCAGCAGCGGCACCAGCGCGAAGGGCACCCCGAAACACAGAATGACCTGCGACAAGATCAGCACCGACGACGGGTCCATGCCCAGCAGAATGACGATGAAAGCGGGCAGCATGGTGATCAGGCGGCGCAGCCACAGCGGGATGTGAAAGCCCATGAAGCCCTGCATGATCACGTCGCCGGCCATGGTGCCCACCGCCGAGCTGCTCAGGCCCGAGGCGAGCAGGGCGACGGCGAACAGCACCGACGCCGCCGGCCCCAGCAGCGGCGTGAGCGTCTGGTAGGCGGTGGTCAGGTCGCCCGCGTTTTCCACGTTCTTGCCGTGAAAGGTGGCGGCAGCGACGGCGAGCATGCTCATGTTGATCAGGCCCGCCAGCCCCATCGCGGCGATCACGTCCACCCGGTTCAGGCGCACGAGGCGGCGCTTTTCCTCAGTGGTGTCCGTCTGTATGCGTCCCTGCGTGAGCGCCGAGTGCAGGTAGATGACGTGTGGCATGACCGTCGCCCCGATGATGCCCACCGCGAGGTAAGCGCTGCCCGGCCCCTGCAAGCGGGGCACGAAGCCCGCGCCCACCGCCGCGAGGTCGGGCCGCGCCAGCACGACCTGCACGAGGTACGCCACCCCGATCATCAGCACGAAGGCGCCCACCGCGAGTTCCAGCGGACGGGTGCCGCGCTTTTGCAGGTTCAGCAACCAGAAGGTGACGACGCCCGTGACCACCGCGCCCCAGAACATCGGCAGGCCGGTGAGCAGTTGAATGGCGAGGGCGGCCCCCAGAAACTCGGCGAGGTCGGTCGCCATCGCCACGAGTTCGGCCTGAATCCAGTAAAACCACACCAGGGGCCGGGGCCAGCGCTCACGGATCAGTTCGGGCAGGTTGCGCCCACTGGCGATGCCCAGGTTGGCGCTGAGGTTCTGAATCACCATCGCCATCAGGTTGGCGGCCAGAATCACCCACAGCAGGCTGTAGCCGTAACGGGCACCGCCCTCGATGTTGGTCGCAAAGTTGCCGGGGTCCATGTAGGCGATAGACGCGATGACCGCCGGCCCGAGAAACGGCAGGATGCGCCGCACTCCGCGTGGTCCCGCCGTCCCGCGCAGCGTCGCCCCGGCCCGCGCGTCGAGATGCTGTTCTGGCGGGTCGGGGCGGTCGTCGGGCAGGCTGGGAGAACGGGAATCCATGGCCTTTATTTTAGGCGCGACTAAAATAGTTGTCCAACGGCGTGGGCTTGAGTTCGTCTTAAAGGCCGACTTTTTTGTGAAAAATGCCTCTTTCCCAAGATCCAGTCAGATTCCGTCACGCTGGGTCATCTGGTTTTCAGGGTGCTGTCACATATTTGCTAGAGGCTCTTTGTAACTGTGTTTCCAGGAGGAACAACCGTGAAAACCCATCTGACCCTGACCGCCCTTGCCCTGACCTCTGTTTCGTTCGCTGCCCAGGCCGCGCCCGCTGCGACCTCGCCCATCAAGCTCAGCGGCGCCACCTACTCCGTGGCCCAGGTGACCGAGAACGGCAAGACCACCGAGCGCCTCGTGGACGCCTCGGGCAAGGGCGCCCTGCCCGGCAGCCTGCTGCAAATGACCCAGAAGGTCCAGAACGTGAGTGCGCGCAGCGTCAACGGCCTGCGCCTGAACATGCGCGTGGACCCCGCCACCATCTACCAGTCCGCCACCTGCGACGCGGCCAAGACCAACACCCTGTTTTCCATCGACAGCGGCAAGACCTTTTCGGCCAACCCCACCAAGACCGTGACCGTGACCGAAAACGGCAAGGCGACGCAGCGCACCGTGCCCGCCAGCCCCAGCGAGTACACCAACGTGCGCTGGGAACTGCCGAGCCTCGCCGCCAGCCAGACGGTGAACTGCAACCTGCGCGTGCGCGTGAAGTAAAGTTCGGACCTTTTGCGGGAGCCTCTGCGGGGGCTCCTTTTTTATGGTTTTTTGTGGTGACGGTGGTCTGTCTTGTGAGTCCATTGACTTCGCCCTTTGCTGCTTGCGAGGCCGTTCCGGCAATTACGTCCAGAGTAGAATCCTCCCTATGGCCGACGCTTCCCCAGATCCCTCCAAGCCAGACACGCTGGTGCTGATTGACGGTCACGCGCTGGCGTTCCGTTCGTATTTCGCCCTGCCGCCGCTCAACAACTCCAAGGGCGAGATGACCCACGCGATTGTCGGCTTCATGAAGCTGCTCCTGCGGCTGGCGCGGCAAAAATCCAATCAGGTCATCGTGGTCTTCGACCCGCCGGTCAAGACCTTCCGGCACGAACAGTACGAGGGCTACAAGTCGGGCCGCGCCCAGACGCCCGAAGACCTGCCCGGCCAGATCAACCGCATCCGCGCGCTGGTGGACGCGCTCGGCTTTCCCCGGCTCGAAGAACCCGGCTACGAGGCCGACGACGTGATCGCCTCGCTGACCCGCATGGCCGAGGGCAAGGGCTACGAAGTCCGCATCGTGACGAGCGACCGCGATGCGTATCAGTTGCTCGACGAGCACGTGAAGGTCATCGCCAACGACTTTTCGCTCATTGGCCCGGCGCAGGTCGAGGAAAAATACGGCGTCACCGTGCGGCAGTGGGTGGACTACCGCGCCCTCACCGGCGACGCCTCCGACAACATCCCCGGCGCCAAGGGCATCGGCCCCAAGACGGCGGCCAAGCTCTTGCAGGAATACGGCACGCTGGAGAAGGTGTACGAGGCGGCGCACGCGGGCACCCTCAAGCCCGACGGCACCCGCAAGAAGCTGCTCGACTCCGAGGAGAACGTGAAGTTCAGCCACGACCTCTCGTGCATGGTGACCGACCTGCCGCTCGACATCGAATTCGGCGTGCGCCGCCTGCCCGACAACCCGCTGGTGACCGAGGACCTGCTCACCGAACTTGAGCTTCACTCGCTGCGCCCGATGATTCTGGGGCTGAACGGGCCAGAACAGGATGGACACGCCCCCGACGACCTGCTCGAACGCGAACACGCGCAGACCCCCGAGGAGGACGAGGCCGCCGCGCTGCCCGCCTTCAGCGCCCCCGAGCTGGCCGAGTGGCAGACCCCCGCCGAGGGCGCCGTCTGGGGCTACGTCCTGTCACGCGAGGACGACCTGACCGCCGCGCTGCTCGCCGCCGCGACCTTTGAGGATGGTGTGGCCCGCCCCGCGCCCGTCTCCGAGCCCGACGAGTGGGCGCAGGCGGAGGCCCCGGAGAACCTGTTCGGCGAGCTGCTGCCGAGCGACAAACCATTGACCAAAAAAGAGCAGAAGGCGCTGGAAAAAGCTCAGAAAGACGCCGAAAAAGCGCGGGCCAAGCTGCGCGAACAGTTCCCGGCGACGGTGGACGAGGCCGAGTTCGTCGGGCAGCGCACGGTGACGGCGGCGGCGGCCAAGGCGCTCGCGGCGCACCTCAGCGTGCGCGGCACCGTGGTGGAGCCGGGCGACGACCCGCTGCTTTACGCCTACCTGCTCGACCCCGCCAACACCAACATGCCGGTGGTGGCCAAGCGGTATCTGGACCGCGAGTGGCCCGCCGACGCCCCGACCCGCGCCGCCATCACCGGGCACCTGCTGCGCGAGCTGCCGCCGCTGCTCGACGACGCCCGGCGCAAGATGTACGACGAGATGGAAAAGCCGCTCTCGGGCGTGCTGGGGCGCATGGAAGTGCGCGGGGTGCAGGTGGACAGTGACTTTTTGCAGACGCTCTCCATTCAGGCCGGGGTGCGCCTTGCCGACCTCGAATCCCAGATTCACGAGTACGCGGGCGAGGAGTTTCACATCCGCAGCCCCAAGCAGCTCGAAACGGTGCTTTACGACAAGCTCGAACTCGCGAGCAGCAAGAAGACCAAGCTGACCGGGCAGCGCTCCACCGCCGTCTCTGCCCTCGAACCGCTGCGCGACGCGCATCCCATTATCCCGCTGGTGCTGGAGTTCCGCGAACTCGACAAGCTGCGCGGCACCTACCTCGACCCCATCCCCAACCTCGTCAACCCGCACACGGGCCGCCTGCACACCACCTTCGCGCAGACGGCGGTGGCGACCGGGCGTCTGAGCAGCCTCAACCCCAACCTGCAAAACATCCCCATCCGCTCGGAACTCGGGCGCGAGATTCGCAAGGGCTTTATTGCCGAGGACGGCTTTACCCTGATTGCCGCCGACTACTCGCAAATCGAGCTGCGGCTCCTCGCCCACATCGCCGACGACCCGCTGATGCAGCAGGCGTTCGTGGAGGGTGCCGACATTCACCGCCGCACCGCCGCGCAGGTGCTCGGGCTCGACGAGGCCACCGTGGACGCCAATCAGCGCCGCGCCGCCAAAACGGTCAACTTCGGCGTGCTGTACGGCATGAGTGCTCACCGCCTCAGCAACGACCTCGGTATTCCCTACGCCGAGGCCGCGACCTTCATCGAGATTTATTTCGCCACCTACCCCGGCATCCGGCGCTACATCAATCACACGCTGGACTTCGGGCGCACGCACGGCTATGTGGAAACGCTCTATGGCCGCCGCCGCTACGTGCCGGGCCTGAGCAGCCGCAACCGCGTGCAGCGCGAGGCCGAGGAGCGGCTCGCCTACAACATGCCGATTCAGGGCACCGCTGCCGACATCATGAAGCTGGCGATGGTGCAGCTCGACCCGCAGCTCGACGCCATCGGTGCCCGGATGCTGCTGCAAGTGCACGACGAACTGCTCATCGAGGCGCCGCTCGACAAGGCCGAGCAGGTCGCCGCGCTGACCAAAAAAGTCATGGAAAACGTGGTGCAGCTCAAGGTGCCGCTGGCGGTGGAAGTGGGGACGGGGCCGAACTGGTTTGACACGAAGTGAGGGGGCGACTTTCCCGGCGTACTGACAGACCAGCAGTCTCTCTGTCAGAATCAGGCCATGAAAAAGACGAGTCTGGTGGCTCTGCTGGCGCTTGGTCTCAGTGGGTGTGGTCTGGTGGGAGGTGTCGAGCCGCTGCATATCAGAAGCGTGGAGTTTCCTGCCAGCGTCGGGGCGACGGAACCTCTGACCGTAACCGTCAACATCGACATATGGAACTGCGGCGAAAAGGGCCAGTCACTGACGCTGGCAGAGAGGACGGCCTCGCGCCTGAGCTTGCAAGGCACCTTCCGCAAAGGCTGGGCAGGCCCCTGCGCGGCGGCGGTCGTCCAGAAAGCCCTGACCTACACCGATTCCGGCACGGTCCCGCGCACGAGTCCCTTTGAAGTCGTGGTCAACGGCAAAAGCTGGGGAACCGTCACGGTCAAATAATCAGCACAGTCGGGACAAAGACACAGAAGATACTCAGGCTTTCGCTTGGGTATCTTTTTTTTCTTGTTCCCTGTGGCCCCGGCTGACCCTGCGGCTTACACTGCCGCATGACCATCAAGGCTCTGTTTTGGGACATCGGCGGCGTGCTGCTCACCGAGGACGCCGGGCTGCATGTGGCCCGCCGAATGCGGCGCGAGCTGAAGCACTTTCGGCCCAGCGTGGACCTGGCCTTCGACGAGGTGATCGCCGGTTGCCGGGGCCACCTGCCGGGCAGCCCCGAGCGTGACGGCGAGTGGATTTCCGACGAGCTGGTCGAGATTTACCAGCACCTGCATACCACCGGCCTGGCGCACTCCTTCGAGGTCTGGCAGGGCGACGAACTCGCCGGGGGTGTGCTGGGGCTGGCGCTCGGGGGCGCCTTCATCGCCGAGAGCAAGTTTCACCGCCTCACCAACGGGAGCAAGGCGGCGCTCATTCACCTCGCTGAGCACCTTGACCGCCAGGGCTTCGCGCTGCTCGACGCGCAGATTCAGAACCCGCACCTCGCCACCCTCGGCGTATATGAAGTCACCGACAAGGAGTACCGGCGCCTGCTGCGGCGGGCGCTTGCGCTGGACGTGGAGTTGTGACTTCTCTGTAGCCCCGCCCACGTTGTCTGCTCAGAGGGCGCCTTGACCAGGCCAAACACTCTAGGCTCAGGGCCTCACTTCAATGTCCTGAACTTCGGAGGTTTTCATGCGTCCACGCTGGTTTCTGAGCGCCCTCACCCTTGCCCTGCTCGCCGCACCTGCCGGCGCCGTTTCGCTGGTCTACGGCGCGGGCGGCGATCCCGTCTCGCTCGATTCGGGCACCATCGTGGACGGCAACTCGTCGGTGGTCCAGATGCAGGTCTACGACACGCTCGTCAAGTTCAAAAAGGGAACGAGCGAACTCGCGCCCGGCCTGGCGACGAGCTGGTCGGCCAACAAGGACTCGACCCAGTGGACCTTTACCCTGCGCAAGGGAGTCAAATTCAGCGACGGCACGCCCTTCAACGCCGACGCCGTGGTCTACAACATCAACCGCTGGTGGGACCCCGAGGCGTCCGGTGGCGCCAAAGCGCAGGGCAAGTCCTTTATCTCGTGGCAGTTCACTTTCGGCGGCTTCAAGGGGGAGAAAAACACCCTGCTCAAGAGCGTGAAAGCCGTGGGCCAGGACAAGGTCGTGCTGACCCTCACCCGTCCCTTCGCGCCGCTGCCCGCCGCCTTCGCCACCACCTTCTTCGGCATCGCCTCGCCCGCTGCCGTCAAGCAGGAGGGGGCCAAGTACGGCACGCCCACCTCGCTGCCCGTCGGAACCGGCCCCTTCGTCATGCAGTCGTGGAAAACCGGCGACCGCATCGTGCTCAAGCCCAACCCCAACTACTGGGGCAACAAGGCGAAGTACGACCAGCTCGTCATCCGCTTTATCAAAGACCCCAGCCAGCGCCTCAACGAGCTCAAGGCCGGCACCATCGATTTCACGTCCGACCTTAACCCCGAGCAGCTCAAGAGTGTTCAGGGCGACAAAAACCTGAAGGCGGTCATCATTCCGTCGTTCAACGTGGGCCTCCTGAGCCTCAATCACTCCAACAAGTACCTCAAGAACGACAAAGTGCGGCAGGCCATCGGCATGGCGATCAACAAGAAAGCCATCGTGGACGCCTTCTGGAACGGCCTCGGCGAGAGCAGCTCCAGCATCCTGCCGTCCTCCTTGAAGTGGGCGGATAACCCCAGCGTGCCCGCCGACTACAAGTTCGACCCGGCGGCAGCCAAGAAACTGCTCGCCGACGCGGGCTACCCCAACGGCTTTTCGCTCGACCTGTGGTACATGCCGGTCAGCCGCCCGTATTTCCCCACGCCCAAACCGATTGCCGAGGCGCTCGCGGCGGACCTCGGGGCCATCGGCATCAAGGTCAACCTCAAGACCGAGGACTGGGCCAAGTACCTCGAAGACCGCCTCAAGACTCCCGGTTTCGACATGCACATGATCGGCTGGACCGGGCCGTACGCCAGCCCCTACACCTTCTACAACACCCACTACGGGCTGGAAGCCGAGGCCGACATCAAGTACAAGAGCCCGCGCCTCGACGCGCTGATGCTCAAGGCGGCGGCGAGCTCCTCGCGGGCCGAGCAGGCCAAGGTGTACGCCGAGCTGCACAAAATCACCTACGGGCTCAACCTGCGCTTTCCCATCGTCCACAGCCGTCCGCTGGCGGCGACCCGCAGCTACGTCAAAGGCTGGGAGCCGGGCCCGTCGGTCCTCACGCCCTTTGAGGACATCACCCTGGACGGCAAGAAGTGAGCGCCGTTCTGGGCGACGGCCTGCGCGAACAGGTGGTGGCCTGGCGCCGTCACCTGCACCAGCACCCCGAACTCGGCTTTCAGGAGCACCAGACCGCCCGCTACGTCGAGGAGCAACTGCGCGACATGCCGGGGCTGCACCTCAGCCGCCCCACCGAAACGAGCGTGCTGGCGGTTCTCAAGGGGGGCAAGCCGGGCCGCACCGTGCTGCTGCGCGCCGACATGGACGCCCTGCCCATCGAGGAAGAAGCCGACGTGGAGTTCAAGTCGCAGACGCCCGGCGTCATGCACGCCTGCGGCCACGACGGGCACACGGCAATGCTGCTCGGCGCGGCCAAACAGCTTTCCGCGCAGGCGGCGGACCTGCACGGCGAGGTGCGGTTCATCTTCCAGCACGCCGAGGAAGTCTTTCCCGGCGGCGCCGAGCAACTCGTGGACGCGGGCGTGATGGACGGGGTGGACCTCGCGGTGGGCACGCACCTCATGACCTCGGTGCCGGTGGGCACGGTGGTGCTGCGCGACGGAGCCTTGATGGCCGCGCCCGACGCCTTCGACATCACCATCCAGGGCAAAGGCGGGCACGGGGCCATGCCGCACCAGACGGTGGACCCGGTGGTCATTGCCGCGCAGGTGGTCATGGCGTTCCAGACGGCGGTGTCGCGGCTGCGTGACCCCATCGACCCCGGCGTGGTCAGCGTGACCCAGATTCACGGCGGCAGCGCCCACAACGTCATCCCCGACACCGTGACGCTCGGCGGCACCGTGCGGACTTTCAGCGACGAGCTGCGCGCGCAGATGCCGGGGCGCCTCGAAACCCTGCTGCGCGGCATTTGTGAGGCGTATGGGGCCACCTACACCTTCACGTACCACGGCGGCTACCGCTCGGTGAACAACGACCCGGCGACCACCGAGCGCCTGCGGAAAGTCGTGCGCGAGGTGCTGCCCGAGGTGACCGTCAGCGACGGCGTGCCGCTGATGGGCGGCGAGGACTTCAGCGCCTACCTGACGCGCGCGCCCGGCACCTTCGTCCTGATCGGCGCGGGCAACGCGGAAAAAGGCATGACGGCGCCTCACCACCACCCCAAGTTCATGATCGACGAGTCGGCGCTGGAACAGGGCGTGCAGATCTACGTGGGCGCGGCGCGGGCATTGACGGCGAGCTGAAACTCCCTGGGGCGGCCGCCTTGACTTGGCCCGCGAGGATATTCACATGAGCGAAAACCGTGACATCTCTCCTGAAGAAGCCCGCCGCATCGGGGATCAGATTGGTGTGGACTGGGACAAGTTCGACCTCGAAGAGTTTCGGCGCGGCCTGGATGTCGAATTCGAGCACGGCTCCCACGACCCGCAGACCGACGTGACCCACGACGACCCCGTGATGACGGGCAAAATTGCGCTGGCGCACCTCAAAGAGTTCCCCGACTACTACACCCGGCTGGAAAAGATGGAAGCCGAGGCCGAGAAATTCTGGGGAACGGAGGAAAAGAGCGAGTAGGAGCGTCCTTTACCTTTAAAAGGCAGCCCGGGCCATCCGTACAGGAAATGGCCCGGGCTGCCTTTTTGCCGTGCTTCAGCCCCCCAGCAGCTCCCACAGCAGGTAGCCGTTGAGCGCGATGATGATGACCGCGATGACCCAGCCAATCACTGTGAAGGAGCGCCGGGTCACGAGTGCGCCCATCACGTCCCGCCGCGCCGTGAACAGCAGCAGCGGCACCAGCGCGAAGGGCACCCCGAAACACAGAATGACCTGCGACAAGATCAGCACCGACGACGGGTCCATGCCCAGCAGAATGACGATGAAAGCGGGCAGCATGGTGATCAGGCGGCGCAGCCACAGCGGGATGTGAAAGCCCATGAAGCCCTGCATGATCACGTCGCCGGCCATGGTGCCCACCGCCGAGCTGCTCAGGCCCGAGGCGAGCAGGGCGACGGCGAACAGCACCGACGCCGCCGGCCCCAGCAGCGGCGTGAGCGTCTGGTAGGCGGTGGTCAGGTCGCCCGCGTTTTCCACGTTCTTGCCGTGAAAGGTGGCGGCAGCGACGGCGAGCATGCTCATGTTGATCAGGCCCGCCAGCCCCATCGCGGCGATCACGTCCACCCGGTTCAGGCGCACGAGGCGGCGCTTTTCCTCAGTGGTGTCCGTCTGTATGCGTCCCTGCGTGAGCGCCGAGTGCAGGTAGATGACGTGTGGCATGACCGTCGCCCCGATGATGCCCACCGCGAGGTAAGCGCTGCCCGGCCCCTGCAAGCGGGGCACGAAGCCCGCGCCCACCGCCGCGAGGTCGGGCCGCGCCAGCACGACCTGCACGAGGTACGCCACCCCGATCATCAGCACGAAGGCGCCCACCGCGAGTTCCAGCGGACGGGTGCCGCGCTTTTGCAGGTTCAGCAACCAGAAGGTGACGACGCCCGTGACCACCGCGCCCCAGAACATCGGCAGGCCGGTGAGCAGTTGAATGGCGAGGGCGGCCCCCAGAAACTCGGCGAGGTCGGTCGCCATCGCCACGAGTTCGGCCTGAATCCAGTAAAACCACACCAGGGGCCGGGGCCAGCGCTCACGGATCAGTTCGGGCAGGTTGCGCCCACTGGCGATGCCCAGGTTGGCGCTGAGGTTCTGAATCACCATCGCCATCAGGTTGGCGGCCAGAATCACCCACAGCAGGCTGTAGCCGTAACGGGCACCGCCCTCGATGTTGGTCGCAAAGTTGCCGGGGTCCATGTAGGCGATAGACGCGATGACCGCCGGCCCGAGAAACGGCAGGATGCGCCGCACTCCGCGTGGTCCCGCCGTCCCGCGCAGCGTCGCCCCGGCCCGCGCGTCGAGATGCTGTTCTGGCGGGTCGGGGCGGTCGTCGGGCAGGCTGGGAGAACGGGAATCCATGGCCTTTATTTTAGGCGCGACTAAAATAGTTGTCCAACGGCGTGGGCTTGAGTTCGTCTTAAAGGCCGACTTTTTTGTGAAAAATGCCTCTTTCCCAAGATCCAGTCAGATTCCGTCACGCTGGGTCATCTGGTTTTCAGGGTGCTGTCACATATTTGCTAGAGGCTCTTTGTAACTGTGTTTCCAGGAGGAACAACCGTGAAAACCCATCTGACCCTGACCGCCCTTGCCCTGACCTCTGTTTCGTTCGCTGCCCAGGCCGCGCCCGCTGCGACCTCGCCCATCAAGCTCAGCGGCGCCACCTACTCCGTGGCCCAGGTGACCGAGAACGGCAAGACCACCGAGCGCCTCGTGGACGCCTCGGGCAAGGGCGCCCTGCCCGGCAGCCTGCTGCAAATGACCCAGAAGGTCCAGAACGTGAGTGCGCGCAGCGTCAACGGCCTGCGCCTGAACATGCGCGTGGACCCCGCCACCATCTACCAGTCCGCCACCTGCGACGCGGCCAAGACCAACACCCTGTTTTCCATCGACAGCGGCAAGACCTTTTCGGCCAACCCCACCAAGACCGTGACCGTGACCGAAAACGGCAAGGCGACGCAGCGCACCGTGCCCGCCAGCCCCAGCGAGTACACCAACGTGCGCTGGGAACTGCCGAGCCTCGCCGCCAGCCAGACGGTGAACTGCAACCTGCGCGTGCGCGTGAAGTAAAGTTCGGACCTTTTGCGGGAGCCTCTGCGGGGGCTCCTTTTTTATGGTTTTTTGTGGTGACGGTGGTCTGTCTTGTGAGTCCATTGACTTCGCCCTTTGCTGCTTGCGAGGCCGTTCCGGCAATTACGTCCAGAGTAGAATCCTCCCTATGGCCGACGCTTCCCCAGATCCCTCCAAGCCAGACACGCTGGTGCTGATTGACGGTCACGCGCTGGCGTTCCGTTCGTATTTCGCCCTGCCGCCGCTCAACAACTCCAAGGGCGAGATGACCCACGCGATTGTCGGCTTCATGAAGCTGCTCCTGCGGCTGGCGCGGCAAAAATCCAATCAGGTCATCGTGGTCTTCGACCCGCCGGTCAAGACCTTCCGGCACGAACAGTACGAGGGCTACAAGTCGGGCCGCGCCCAGACGCCCGAAGACCTGCCCGGCCAGATCAACCGCATCCGCGCGCTGGTGGACGCGCTCGGCTTTCCCCGGCTCGAAGAACCCGGCTACGAGGCCGACGACGTGATCGCCTCGCTGACCCGCATGGCCGAGGGCAAGGGCTACGAAGTCCGCATCGTGACGAGCGACCGCGATGCGTATCAGTTGCTCGACGAGCACGTGAAGGTCATCGCCAACGACTTTTCGCTCATTGGCCCGGCGCAGGTCGAGGAAAAATACGGCGTCACCGTGCGGCAGTGGGTGGACTACCGCGCCCTCACCGGCGACGCCTCCGACAACATCCCCGGCGCCAAGGGCATCGGCCCCAAGACGGCGGCCAAGCTCTTGCAGGAATACGGCACGCTGGAGAAGGTGTACGAGGCGGCGCACGCGGGCACCCTCAAGCCCGACGGCACCCGCAAGAAGCTGCTCGACTCCGAGGAGAACGTGAAGTTCAGCCACGACCTCTCGTGCATGGTGACCGACCTGCCGCTCGACATCGAATTCGGCGTGCGCCGCCTGCCCGACAACCCGCTGGTGACCGAGGACCTGCTCACCGAACTTGAGCTTCACTCGCTGCGCCCGATGATTCTGGGGCTGAACGGGCCAGAACAGGATGGACACGCCCCCGACGACCTGCTCGAACGCGAACACGCGCAGACCCCCGAGGAGGACGAGGCCGCCGCGCTGCCCGCCTTCAGCGCCCCCGAGCTGGCCGAGTGGCAGACCCCCGCCGAGGGCGCCGTCTGGGGCTACGTCCTGTCACGCGAGGACGACCTGACCGCCGCGCTGCTCGCCGCCGCGACCTTTGAGGATGGTGTGGCCCGCCCCGCGCCCGTCTCCGAGCCCGACGAGTGGGCGCAGGCGGAGGCCCCGGAGAACCTGTTCGGCGAGCTGCTGCCGAGCGACAAACCATTGACCAAAAAAGAGCAGAAGGCGCTGGAAAAAGCTCAGAAAGACGCCGAAAAAGCGCGGGCCAAGCTGCGCGAACAGTTCCCGGCGACGGTGGACGAGGCCGAGTTCGTCGGGCAGCGCACGGTGACGGCGGCGGCGGCCAAGGCGCTCGCGGCGCACCTCAGCGTGCGCGGCACCGTGGTGGAGCCGGGCGACGACCCGCTGCTTTACGCCTACCTGCTCGACCCCGCCAACACCAACATGCCGGTGGTGGCCAAGCGGTATCTGGACCGCGAGTGGCCCGCCGACGCCCCGACCCGCGCCGCCATCACCGGGCACCTGCTGCGCGAGCTGCCGCCGCTGCTCGACGACGCCCGGCGCAAGATGTACGACGAGATGGAAAAGCCGCTCTCGGGCGTGCTGGGGCGCATGGAAGTGCGCGGGGTGCAGGTGGACAGTGACTTTTTGCAGACGCTCTCCATTCAGGCCGGGGTGCGCCTTGCCGACCTCGAATCCCAGATTCACGAGTACGCGGGCGAGGAGTTTCACATCCGCAGCCCCAAGCAGCTCGAAACGGTGCTTTACGACAAGCTCGAACTCGCGAGCAGCAAGAAGACCAAGCTGACCGGGCAGCGCTCCACCGCCGTCTCTGCCCTCGAACCGCTGCGCGACGCGCATCCCATTATCCCGCTGGTGCTGGAGTTCCGCGAACTCGACAAGCTGCGCGGCACCTACCTCGACCCCATCCCCAACCTCGTCAACCCGCACACGGGCCGCCTGCACACCACCTTCGCGCAGACGGCGGTGGCGACCGGGCGTCTGAGCAGCCTCAACCCCAACCTGCAAAACATCCCCATCCGCTCGGAACTCGGGCGCGAGATTCGCAAGGGCTTTATTGCCGAGGACGGCTTTACCCTGATTGCCGCCGACTACTCGCAAATCGAGCTGCGGCTCCTCGCCCACATCGCCGACGACCCGCTGATGCAGCAGGCGTTCGTGGAGGGTGCCGACATTCACCGCCGCACCGCCGCGCAGGTGCTCGGGCTCGACGAGGCCACCGTGGACGCCAATCAGCGCCGCGCCGCCAAAACGGTCAACTTCGGCGTGCTGTACGGCATGAGTGCTCACCGCCTCAGCAACGACCTCGGTATTCCCTACGCCGAGGCCGCGACCTTCATCGAGATTTATTTCGCCACCTACCCCGGCATCCGGCGCTACATCAATCACACGCTGGACTTCGGGCGCACGCACGGCTATGTGGAAACGCTCTATGGCCGCCGCCGCTACGTGCCGGGCCTGAGCAGCCGCAACCGCGTGCAGCGCGAGGCCGAGGAGCGGCTCGCCTACAACATGCCGATTCAGGGCACCGCTGCCGACATCATGAAGCTGGCGATGGTGCAGCTCGACCCGCAGCTCGACGCCATCGGTGCCCGGATGCTGCTGCAAGTGCACGACGAACTGCTCATCGAGGCGCCGCTCGACAAGGCCGAGCAGGTCGCCGCGCTGACCAAAAAAGTCATGGAAAACGTGGTGCAGCTCAAGGTGCCGCTGGCGGTGGAAGTGGGGACGGGGCCGAACTGGTTTGACACGAAGTGAGGGGGCGACTTTCCCGGCGTACTGACAGACCAGCAGTCTCTCTGTCAGAATCAGGCCATGAAAAAGACGAGTCTGGTGGCTCTGCTGGCGCTTGGTCTCAGTGGGTGTGGTCTGGTGGGAGGTGTCGAGCCGCTGCATATCAGAAGCGTGGAGTTTCCTGCCAGCGTCGGGGCGACGGAACCTCTGACCGTAACCGTCAACATCGACATATGGAACTGCGGCGAAAAGGGCCAGTCACTGACGCTGGCAGAGAGGACGGCCTCGCGCCTGAGCTTGCAAGGCACCTTCCGCAAAGGCTGGGCAGGCCCCTGCGCGGCGGCGGTCGTCCAGAAAGCCCTGACCTACACCGATTCCGGCACGGTCCCGCGCACGAGTCCCTTTGAAGTCGTGGTCAACGGCAAAAGCTGGGGAACCGTCACGGTCAAATAATCAGCACAGTCGGGACAAAGACACAGAAGATACTCAGGCTTTCGCTTGGGTATCTTTTTTTTCTTGTTCCCTGTGGCCCCGGCTGACCCTGCGGCTTACACTGCCGCATGACCATCAAGGCTCTGTTTTGGGACATCGGCGGCGTGCTGCTCACC
>OCLT01000437.1_pt1 | contig 26095 bp, 26 predicted proteins | sample 1481411 | NCBI WGS metagenome assembly OCLT01 (sample SAMN04168690, study PRJEB22393) | synthetic metagenome | isolation source: purchased from BEI Resources HM-276D
CCGGGACGACATTTCTACTTTGCACGCCAGGCGACACTTTAACTTGGTGACAACATGACCTGCGGGCGGGTCGGGGACGATGGCTGCCCTCGCTGGGCGTTCAGTCCTCGATCAGATCCTCTCCCAGGATCCGCTCTACCAGCCAGTGATGCGGATGGCCGGGCAGCCCCTCTCCAAACCGGCGGATCAGCTGTGAATAGCCGAAGCCTGCTTCGGACGCTTTGCAGATCTCCTTCTGCGTGTCCATCGTGCGCAAGGCGAGGCCTCCGCCCTTGGGGAACATCTCTAGATTCAGGGCGGCAAGGCGATCACGCAAGCTTGCCCATGAGGTCGCGCCGCTCACTGCAGCGGAAACCGAGGACCTCAACTCTTCGAGTTCCTGCTCGCTCATTGCACTGGACGCCGCGCGAGGTCCAGATCCCGCAGATCGCCCGGGGGTCGTGCAATCGTGCGTCCGGATGAAGTCCGTCACGGCTTTGCGGATGATGCTGCCCAGCGTGACATCATATCGGCGCGCGAGGGCACGGGCTTCATCCGCCAGCACCCTCGGCATGAGTATCCTGATCTCTTCGTCCGGTTTAAGCATATCGTTCGTCTCGGTGTCGTTCGCATCTCGTCGCGGGATTGCAACCCGTTTCAGGCATCGAAGGATGAGCCTGGATCCTGCTCTCTTTGGATGTAGATCTCTTGCTTGATCGAAAATATATAACTTGCAGCATGTCGACCCATCCGAATGGTTACGGGCCCGCAACCAATGCTCGGAGCCAAGCGCAAAAGTTTATGGAACCGAGCGTCGAGCTCAAGAGGGATAAAAGGATCTGACTACATCAGAGAGGTGCTTGCAACAAAAGATCAAATGCGCTTACGCAAAATTTCCTGATGCTTGCTACAGTGCTGCTGTGGCAACCAGCGGCAGAAGGCCTTTCATTCAACGATTACCAGAATGTGCCATGTCCCCAGCATCCGATAAGGAAGTGAAGACTCTGTCAGAACTGGCCCCGGCCGGTTTCTACATCGGCCTTCGGATACACTTCGTGGCCCCCGAAGTGGAGATAAACCACTTCCCCGCCCCCCTCACGAGCAGATACGTCGCGCGAGGGATGGCCCTCAAGGATCCGCTGTTGCAATGGACCTTCATGAACTGCGGGAAATCGCGGTGGAGCGCGCTTCCAGCTGAGGACCCCGCAGGCGTCATGGTCGAATATGGTCAGCATGGCCTCACATATGGATGCGTGATCAGCATTCTCTCCTTGTCGGATGGATATGTGAGAACCGTGGGGATCTTCGGGAGAGCCGATCGGGAGTACACCGATGAGGAAATGCTCAGGATCGAAAAGCTGCTCCTTGGGATGCACCGCAGGAGGACTGCGCCCCGCCTCACTACCTCTCAGATAGAGGCCTTGCGCCTGCTGGCGGACGGCTACCGCTACAAGCGCATCGCTCACATTCTCGGGATCACGGAGAGCGCGGTAAAGGCGCGGCTCAAGTCGGCCGTGTCACAAACGGGTGCGAGGACGCCGGTCCAGGCGCTGCAGATCGCGATGAATGCGGGTCTCCTGTCGCAAGGGGTACTCAGCGCAACGGGGCGCTGAAGCCCCGCGATATTCTCAAAGATCGCCCAAACTTCCGGGGTCCGCGATTTTCTAAAGTTCAAGCATCGCATCTTGCGGCTCTTCAGCGCCGGCACCCGGTATTGGTGCGTTGCGAAAAGAGATCTTACCTGCTTTCACCAGCCATCCTATCAGTTTGAAACTGGGAAGGTCTAGCTGAAGACGCGCGGGCATATGCGAGAAAGGTAACATGAAAATTGCTCTTTTTCACGGGCAAGCCCTGATCCGCGAGCTCCTCGCAGCCTACATCGAACGGTCGATCGACGCCCAGGTTTTCCAAGTGACCGGCATCGACCAGCTTCTGACCCTGACCAGCGAACACGGGCCGTTCGACCTCTCGATCATCAATTGCCCGCCCGACCTATGGGGAATGGAACCGATCAGGCGCTGTCTCGAAGCCAGTGGTGGAAAGCCTGTTGTCCTGATGTCCGGGTCGATCGACGCCGACATGATCCATGAAGCTCTCGATCTCGGTATCGCAGGATACTTCCCCCTGTCCATGGGGGCGGCCTCGATGATCAATGCCATCGGGTTCGTGCTTTCGGGAGAAAAATACGTCCCGCCTGTCCTGATTCTGGACGCCAATATCTATGAGATCGGCAAGGTCAGGCTGACGCGTCGGGAACGCGAGGTGCTGAACCTGATCGGAGCAGGAAAGACGAACAAGGAGATCGCCCAGAAGCTGGGCCTGGCGGAGGTCACAATCAAGATGCATGTCCGCGCCCTCTGTTTGAAGTTCGAGGCCCGCAATCGAACGCAGCTGGCGGTGAACACAGGTGTCGGTCTGCGTCATGTCGAAGATTTCCACGCTCCTGTAGTGCCCGCCGCGCTGTTGACCGCCGACCAGTCCGTTCCGGAGGCAAGGGCAGGAGGTTGTCCTGAAGAGGACAAGGTTCCGAAGACCCAAGGGTAGCGCCCATGCACTCCGCCGCCCCTCGCAGGCGAAATGCCGCAGGACTTCCCGATCGGCGGGACCCTGCTGCTGGCCGCAGCGGACGTGCGGCGTTTCTGGTTCGACGATATCGAAGCCTGGCTGAGCGGGTTCGACGCCCCTGTCGTTCAAGTTGCGGGGCCAATCGTGATGGCGGAATGGCTCGATAGCAACCTCTGGGGCCTTGGAGCCTTCTATCCCGGTGCCGAGAAGGTGATACTGGACTGGCAGACCGCGCCTCATGCGAGGATATGGGTCGATTGTGTCAGAAGATCCGGATAAGATATCCGCAACTGACGCTTCTCATATCCGGAGATCCGTGGCGGTCGGATGATGATCCTTGCGGACCGGCAGACCGCGTCACGCTGCAGGTTCCCTGCTCCCGGGGCGAGTTCCTCGCCGCGGTGGAACAGGCGCGTGGCGCCCATCCGGTTTCCCGTCCGCCCCCACCCCGGTTGATCGGGACGCTTGAACGGAGAGAGGGCGGGGCCGCTTCACCGCAGCATCATGTGCTGCCGCGCGATCACCACCGCGTGCGTCCGGTTCTTGGCTCCCAGCTTCATGCAGATGGCGCGCATCTTCATCTTGATGGCACCTTCGGTCACGTTCAGCGTGAAAGCGATCTGCTTGTTGGTCCGCCCGTCCGAAACCTCTTCCAGGATCTGCAACTCTTCTGGCAGAAGATCGAAACTGGGGCCATCCGCCTGCGTTGTTCCGCCTCCATTTGTCAGCCACGCAGGAACGTAACTCTCACCGGAGGCGATGAGGCGCAAGGCGATGGGCAAGGCGCGCAGCGGGAGTGTTTTCGGAATATAGCCTCTGGCGCCTGCCTTGAAGGCACTCATCACCACATCGCGCGTAAGCTCGCCCGCTAAAATCGCTACGGCTCCGTTGGCATTTGACGTCGCTACTTCGCGCAGAGAATCGAGCCCGCTCATGCCCGGCATCTGCAGATCGAGCAGGATGACGTCGAACCCGCCTCTTTCTTCGATCTGCTTGAGCACCCCTTCGCGGCTGCCGGTCACCTCTACCGAGAACCCTCCCTCCCGTCTCAGGATTTCGCTGATGGCATCCCGAAGCAATTCGTGATCGCCCGCCACCAGCAGCGACACGTTTTGTTCCTGATCGGTGCCGCCGGATTGCGATCCTGAATACATCTTTGGTTTGATCCCTCAACATGACGCGGTACGATGGACAATCGAACAATTGAAGGATCATGCCAAGTTACTGCATGACATAGAAGATGATTAACTTAGGATGCTTCCGGCAACCCTGAAGTGAGCTTCAGGCTGCGCAAAGCAAAAATGAAAGATACGCGCGGCGTTATTTCCGGCCGATAGTAAGCGGAGAGCAATCTTTAGTTACCATTCAGACTGGTGCTGCCGATCCACAACAGGTCTTTCCGGGGGAGTGGTGTCAGCCCCGAAAGATGCCGGCTTGCCGCATATCATCCTCTCTTCGGATACCGCAGTCGAAACGAATGCCTGCGTTTCAGCTCCATAGAGAACAGGATTTCGAATCAGAGCCCTTCTATGATGAAGAGGTGCATGGGTGCGGCTGACGTGACCTGGCGCAAGCCCTGAAAACTGCCTTGGATTCTGTTTCATGACAGATTTGACGCCCGGTGATCGGCCGGGCGTCCTTTTCATTGGACGTCTTGCGGTCAGTTCTATGGGTCACACGGAACGGCGGCGTTGCTCGCGCCTTCCCGATGCCTGGCCCAACGGCTCGCAGCAAGAGCATCATCGGCCAGCGCTCCGGCGATGTGGCATCCGAGTCGGGTTCGGGTCTGGCAGGGGCGCCAGGCATGATGCCTGCATGCTTTTCTGGGACTGGCCGTTTGGCATTCGGCGCACCCCTGCAAAGCTGCGGTTGCGCCCATTTTTTGGGCTGCGCACAACCCTGTCTTGCCTCCCCGAAACGCACGAGCAACCCCGAGGGGAAGCCGAAAGAGTTTTGTGACGCGCACCTTAGGAAGTCTGACCTCCCTGCCCGGCAGCATGGCATGCTTCGCCTCGTAAGGCCTATCAAGTCATTCATCACCACAGGTTCTTAGTCTCGGAGGCAGCTCCATGAAACGCGATGCCCTTGCCGACACTTTTTCTGAACTTGCCGAGGACTGCTCTTCCTCAGATTTTCCCCGTGCCGATACTCTTTCGTGCTCTGCCGGCCCGTGGCTGCGCCCCTTCGGGGGATGGGCCCTCAGGGCCGCCTTCGAGATCGAGCAGCGGTCAGGGATCCGGCTGCTTGCCCCGCTGTTCGCAGCCGACGATCTGCGCCGAGCCGCGGTCTTCACCGCTCTGGCAGCCTGGTACGACCCGGGCAGCGAGTACCGTCATCTTCTATCGGACGTGACCGCCCCGGAATTCGCCCAGTGGCTGCTGACGGAGGATCCCGAGGAAATCGCACGGATCCTGGATGGGAGCGCGGACGAGCCCCTCACAAGACTGTCACGGCTCGGCGGTCAACCGTTGGCCGCTGCCGAGCACTACCGCAGTTCGATGCTCTTTGGAGCACGAACCCTCTCAGCGGGAGAAGCCGAAGGCGCCTTGCCGGAAACGAGCCCGTGGCAGGCGAAGATGCAAGAGCCGGGGATCCGGCCGGATTTCCCGCCGGATCCCGCGTGACGCCTCAGAAGCGGTAGGTGAGGCTGGCAGTCGCCGACTGGATCGAGGTGTCGGAGCTTGCCTTGACGTCCGCACCCGCGACATTCCCGTCGAAAATCGTATAGTCGTCGAATTTGGTGTAGCGATATTCGAGCTTCAGGCCGATCTTCTCGGTCAGGCGGGTCTCCATCCCGGCCCCGATCGTGAGACCGGTATCGGAGAAATCATAGCCGCCCGATGTCACGCCGGAGACGGAATAATCCGCCTCGAACTTTGCACGGGTGAGGCCGGCAAGGCCGTAGATCATGGTGGTGTCCGAGGGGAGATAGCCCAGACGTGCGGTCCCCGCCATCATCGACTTGACCTTGATGTCGTAGGAGGCGTCGAGACTGAGCTCGCCATCGAGCGACAGGTCGGCGTCATTGTCGATATTGCCGAAGGCATAGTCCAGCTGACCCGCGAGAATCCATCGGGGTGCCAGAGCATAGGCATAGCCGGCCTCCAGCGACAGGAGCCCCCCCTGGCCGCCGAGATCAGGCAGCTCGAGCGCACCGCTTTGCCCTTCCGCGAGATCGGCATCTCCCGAGATGTCATAGTTGGTGCTGCCGTAGCCCAGGCCGCCGCCGATCCAGAAGCCCGACCAGTCGTAGGTTCCGCTGGGAGCCAGCGCTGTCACGGGAGCCTCCATCGGAACCACGATGGGTCCGCCCGCCAGCGCCACGGAGGAAGTCGAGAGCAGAGCCAAGGCTGCCGCTCCGAAGAGAAAACCATGTTTCATGATACTTTCACCATCCACTTCACGCTTTCCGGGGAAAAGCAGGGCGATACTCTACCGCTCTTGGGGAATTTGAAGGAGCGCAAAAGTATTGAGGCGGGAAGGCAACATATAACCTAAAGATGGCCAGGACGATTTATGAGCTTCATGGACGAAATATGGCAAAGCTTTAGTTTCAGATCATTGTCTCCTTTGTCGACGAGATATTTCAATCGGTAGAGATTTGCCCCGAAGGACGGTCGCTGAAAACCTAAGAGACCGGAATTCCCTGCCGGAGAGACCGGCTTTGGGAGAGTCTGTGAGCCGCAGCCCTCGGGAAAACACCCTGATGATGTAGAAAGGACACGGAATTCCGTAAGGTCCGGACGGCTCTGGAACGCTGCGGCGGGACCGAATCCCCTTGATCCGACCAATGTCAAGCTGCGGTAAGTTCATCTTTCGACTGGCCGGCGTTCTGCCTAATCTGATGTCAAGGGCTGCAGAGCCCCTTCGGCAATTTCTCCATCGGGCGCCCTGGAGAAGCAGTTCCCGGACATGCGAATGGGGCGGGAGCAGAAATATCGGCTCGAATGCGGCAACCGGAAGCGGCTTCCGGCGTTCGGGCGGTGGACGCACTTATACAGATCGGACCTGAATGATACGCAATCTCAAGGACACACCTCCGGAGCCCGGCGCGGTCAGGCTCCCCCTCATCGAGGGATGGGCTCTGGATGCCGCCCGGGAACTGGAACGGCACGCCGGGGTCAGTTTCGTAGCGCCACTGTCGGCCGCGAGCGAGCCGCGGCGGGCTGTGGCCCTCCTGGCACTTGCGATCTGGATCGCTCCGACGCCCCAGCAGCAGGCCCTGCTGGCGGAAGCGAGCCTGGAGGAATTCGCCCATTGGCTGCTCACGGAAGATCCGCGCGAGATCGCGGAACTCCTGGAGGGACATGCCAGCCTCTACGAAACTCCGGCTGAGGACGGGCAAGTTTCGGCGCATGGGCCGGTCCTGTACAGCCCATCCGCCTGAGGCCTACGTCGCGTCGCCGACCTCATATTCCAGTGCCGGGAGCCGATCCCACGCGTCACGCAGGATCAGCTGCCGCGGCGGCCCTTGGCTTCCGGTTCGTATCGCGGATAGGCGACCTGCCATCGAGGCGGCTCATGTCTTCGACCTGGCGAGCATCTCGAAGGACCTGAGAGGCCCGGTCAGCGATCGGGTCAGCCAGGGCACTGTTACCAGCAAATGGTGCAATATCCTTCGCAGCGAGGCCACAGGAGGGCATCCTGCCACCAGGTCAGCTTTGCGGAAGTTCGTCGCCTGTCCGCGGCAGCACGGCCTGGCCGTAGTGTCGCGGAAATCGGAGATCCAGGCCTCGCCACGCTGGGAGGGATGGCCGCGTACTATCTGGCTGGGTGAGCGGCTGCACCGTGATCTTCAGCGCCCGGGATACCGTCTGCTGCAAGGCGCAGGGACATCCACCCAGCCCTCGAAGCGGGCTGTGGAGGATGCCTGGGACAACTTGAAGAGGCTGTCACTCTGTGCAAAGCGCACTCTCTCCTCCAGAGAGTGACCGTATGATTCTCGACCTTTCCGACGAAGACCGCGCCAGCTTGAGAAATGCGCTGGACGCCAAATCCCCCGAAGTCGTCCAGGCTCGCATGGCCAATGCCCTGCTTCTTCTTGCCGAGGGTCTGTCCATCGAGGACGTCGCAGGCCTTCTCTATCTGCCCGAAGAGACGGTTGCGGACTGGTCCAAGCTCTTTGCCCGGCGCAGCCGACGCAAGGTTGCCTGATATCCCGATCCCGCATGTCGCGGATGCAGGCGGGACGGCCGCGATTGCGCCGACATTCTCATCGCCCCATGTCGTCGTGGAGCAGGCTTGTCCAAGGGGCTGTGGATCGGTTCTCCGGGACCTGAGCGGACTTGCCTCACCCTTCACGGCTCGTATCCCCGACGCCGCTTTGCCTCGGCGAGTTTCATGAGGGCCGTGATCGCCACGCCCTCGTCTTCATGGAAGTCGACCCGCTCCCGGCCATGCGTCCTGATCCGTCCCCATGTCCGAACGAGGGTCACGCGACCGAAAAGGTCCCGTTGAACCGTCATTCGGTAAAAGCGCCACAGGTTGCGTGCAGTATCGATCCGCTGCAGGTGCAGACAGGTCGGGAAGACCTCAAGCTGAACGCCATCATCGGGCATGACGAACCTCGACACTGAGCTTCGTCACCGTATCGAGCGGCTCTCGCCCTTTCCAGCGCGCTCTCCGGCGCAGCTTCGCCTCTGGAAGGCGGGGTGAGGCGTCCTGTTTGCGATATGGCTCTTCTTCGTGATGGCGGACACCGAACCGGCCACCAAGGCGGAAGCACTCCCTTCAGGAAAGCCACAAGGGTTCAATAAGGCTTGCTCTTTGGAAGAGGCCACAGCGGTCATGAAAGCGGACAGAAAGCAGGACAGGGGGCACTTTCCGACGATGGCGAGACGACAGGCTTGTTCGAGCCCCTCATGGTCTCGGAAGGCCGCTCCCCCCGTGCAGGCCTGAACGATCTCGTGCTGGAGCTGGCTGGAAAAAGTCGCCGCCTTTCGCAGCGGCTTGCCGGCCTCATACTGCAGTCTCGCACATCGCCCCAGCCATGGGCGAGCACCTGCAGCGCCAGGACGAGCACCAGCAGGAGCTCTGCACGAAGGTCCATCATCATCTGCTTTTCAATGCAGCATCGGCCGGCGTCCCAGTGCCCGGAAATTGTTTTTCAGGCGATCGAGGCCGCGAAGCGTCAGCCGCCTGTCCTCGATCTCGGCCGTGATCCGCATGACGAGCCGCTCGAGGTCAGATCCGGTGGGATGGCGTGCCTGAAAGACGGTGACGCGGTCGAGGAGCGGCGCACTCAGCCCCTCCAGACCGTTGGCCGTCAGGATCCATGTCACGTGACTCACATCGATCGGAGCCTGAAGGTAGGGGCAGCGGTATCGCGCCGCGGTCGAACGCTGCAGGAAAGGCAGGAGCGCCAGGCGAGGATCGCCCCCTGAGGAGCTCGTCTGTCCCTTCTCGACTTCATCGAAAATCACGCAAGGGTTGGCCACGCCGCTTTCATGGATGAGCCTCACGGCCTCTCCCGGGTGGGAGGAGTTCCACTGGAAATCGCTCCCCCCGATCGGGAAGCTCGCCGTCATGCTGGCCCCCTCCAGGCGCGACCAGGGAAGGCCCGCGAGTGCAGCCAGCCGTTCGGCCATCCAGGTCTTGCCGCAGCCGGGTGGCCCGACCAGCAGCAAGGGCGGAAGGCGAACCCATCCGAGCTCGTTGAGACTGTCGAGGGCCCTCTGCCAGGCCCATTCGAGCGGCTGCCCAAGCCAGGGGCTCTCCGCGAAAAGAGCGGCAAAGAGGTCGTCCACCTCATCGCATGTCCTCGGGCCTGCAAGCCTCTTCGGTCGGGCCAGCGCCTCGCGCATGGCATCCCGGCCGCGCCGATCCTCCCCCGATTTCGCAGGAGCTGTGTGCAGCAGGATGTGGCCCTCGGGGACGGTGTGATCCGCAGCAGCAGCGAATGAGGCCCCCGTAAACAGGTCCCCTTCGGAAAGATCGTCGACCAGCAGCATGAGGCGTGCGCGCACCTCCATGGCGAGGTTCCCCCACAAGGGATCGGCATGCTGCAGCGCCCGCAGCCGCTCTCTGACGGTCGCTTGCGGTTCGGCACAGGAGCGACTGAAAAGAAAATTGTAGGTCTCGAGACGGCTGGGCCGTTTCAGAAAGCACAGCCTCTGCGCGTCGTCATGATGCGCCGAAGCGTTCATCTCCCGCATCAGCGCCCACGCTCGTCGGAAGCCGGAGGGCGTCGGCAGAGGCTCTTCGGCCCCCCACATAAGCATGAGATCTTCGTCGGAAAAAGGCACGTCCACCACCACCCATGGTCATGATCAGTCAAGACGGGATTGGTAGGAGGCGAGGGATTCGAACCCTCCCGTGAACGGTAATCTGCCGCTTAAGGGTGTATAAATCCCTCCCGCGCACCAGCGCCGCCTCCCCCGAAACGGGAGATCAGCGTATCGAGTGGTGGGCGTTCTGGATGGACATGCCGAAGATTCTGATGGGAGGCAAATCGGCTGTCAAGATGGAAACTCTGATGGCGATGATCCCGGCCTTTTCGTCCGGGCGTGAACCACGGAGGGCTCTGTCGCGGGGAATCAATCACTTCAGGCGCTATTCATGATCGACAACGGCGCAGGTTATCGATCATGCAAGAGCTTGTCCGATGGAGCTGGCAGCAGTCTGACTGGCGCCATTGGCGCTTCCGCCCCGAGGCTCTGGAGGAGCGGGGGTTCCTGCTGAAACCTTGGGGCATGGATAGGCCCGGAGACAACCGGCATGGCTTCAGGATGGTCACGGTAGCGTCCGACGGCCCGCGGTCACGCACAGCCCTAGCATCTAAGTCCTTGTAATTCATCATTTTGGTATCACATGCCAGTATCACAGCCATGATTTTACCAAAATCATACTATTCAATAAGTTAGTCAAAAAAATCTAACCCGGGGCTTGGCTGCAGCCAAGGAGCCGGCGCCCCTTCACGATTTTCACCACAAGCCTCCTCCGGACGGGAAGTCCACGTCGACAGAAGCTGTAGGAGGTCTCAGTGGAGACGAGCGTGTGGCGCGGGCGGGCGGCAGCGCTACGGGTGAGATACCCCACCAACCGGGACACGATCTCGGGCGACCCTGCCACGACCTTCGCGGCCTGGATCCGCTGCCTTTGCCTTTGTCTGACATGGCCGGATCGCCTATATATTCGCCATCCGCATCTCGCATCCGGACGATCACGATGCCCGAGCCCGACCCTCAGAAATTGCTCGGAGAGGCGATGAACCGCTATCGCCTCGAGATCATGGACAACATCTCCGAGGCCCGGTTGTCGGGCATGCCGCTGCCGGCGCAACTCCGTGTGGTTGGCGCGGCGGTCATGGACCGAACGGATCTGGCAGGCTTCCGTCTTGGGCTGAAACTCCTGCGCTGCTCAAGAGAAGTGACGATTTCTCGGTGATGTTGACGGATCTGCAGGCCCGTGTCGCTCGGATCATGGCTTCCAACCGAAGCGCCGAAAGCTACTTTGCGGGCGGCGCCGTCCTGAACCAGCATACGTCGCGCCAATCGGACGATCTCACGGATACGGACGAGATGATCCCGGATATCGTCCAGAGGGACGTCCGCTCCCTGGAAGACGCCGGCTATGAAGTGACGATCGACCTGGAAATCTACGGCTGTACCGATGCCACCGTCCGGGGAGGCGGAGCGGCAACCCAGATCCAGTGGATGAGCGAGACCCGGATGAGGTTCTTTCCACTGCAACCGGACCCGGCATGGGGTCTACGCCTGCATCGGGCCGATCTTGCCGTCAACAAGGTCACGGCCGCCTCCACGCGCCGTCAGGCCCGCGATATTCTCGATCTTGCATTGATCGGGGAAAACTACTGTCCGCTCGGCCCGCTGTTTCTCGGCGCTGCTCTGAAACTTGGCGTCCTCTCTCCCTTGGCCCTGCTGAACAACGCCCGGCAGAGGGCCGTATCGGCTTCGAACGAAGAACTGGAAAGCCTGCGAGGCGTGCCAGAGGGCTGGACAGCCGGAATCATCAAGATGATCGTTCTCGAAAAGCTGGACCGCGCCGAGACGTTCCTCCGCGAGGTTCCGGACAGTTATCTGGATGGCCTGCCCGTCGGCAAGGACGGCATTCCGCTCGAGCGGGAGGCGTTCGAGGTAAGGCCCTTGCAGGACGGGGGCGGAAGGGTCCCCACTTTTCCCGACGCTGCCCCCGAGTTCGCCTGAAGATCCGGACCGACGGCGCAGCATCGGCTGGCGCTTGAAAGCGCGTGGCCTGCGTCCCGGATCCATCCTCGCTACGGGCGACCGCAATGATGTCTTTGGCTGAGCCGCGACCGGGACTACCAGAGTGGCGCCTCATCAATCGGGGGCACCTCCAGCCGGTCCGCGAGATCCAGAAAGGACCGCGGCAGGGCCGAGAGAGCAGAATCATTGAAGCTCAGCCCCAGATGGCGCACCGCAAGCTTCGCGACCAGGCGGGCCTGCTCGCCATCGCGGCGGCGCTTGGCCGGGTCCCGCGTCGGGTCGTTCTCCAGGATCCATTGCTTTTGCAACGCAAAGGCCCGTGGATCGATCGTCACGATCCTGACCGGAAGCCCTTTCTCATCAAAGGTCGTCGCGGAGAACTTTGGCACGTTGAGAAGCCATCGGCTGCTCTCTGTCGAAACCGCCACGAGGTCGTCCGGAGCTGCAGACATCCGCGCCGGCCCCTGTCGCATGACGCGATCATAATCCAGGGGTTCCAGCAGATCGACCATGTAGCCGTCCTTGTTAGCGGCTGTATAGCTGCGTCGCCCAACCGGCTGGAAGGATCTGTCGACGGACTGCAACGCTCCGATCAGACCCCGTTCCCCCACCTCTCCCGACATGACGAGCTTCCGACGTGCATCGTAAAGCACGTCGACATCCCCGGTTGCCAGCATGCCGGCCTCGATGCGGACCGCGGCCGCCGCCTCATAGGCATAAAGCGCGTTCGTTCCGAGTACGAGGAGAGTCCGTCCGAGCCATCCCAGATCCTCGAATTTGCGGATCACCCGTGCCGTCAGGAGGGGAACCCGGCCGAGGCCCCGTGCGCGCAGGACAGGGGCCTGCTCCTCGAGCAGCTTTCGAAGGCTCTGCACCCGCTCTTCGGCAGCGGCCTTCCCCTCCTCGAACTTCCGCAGCATGTTCTCGGTTTCCGGGCTCCGTCGGCCGCACGACCTCCTGCCGGTGCCGCGGAAAGGACGCCGGATGAGATAATCCGCATCCCCCCGGGCCTCGAATTTCATCGAGCCGCCGTAGCTGTGCCGGAGCTCGGCCAAGGCCTGCCGCAGCAGGCGGTAGCGTTCGCGTGCATCGATCGCATCCCGGACCGCGTCTCCGCTCAGATCGCTGAAAAAAGCCATTTTTGCCAACTCAGACCAAAATCTCGTTTCCAGTTGGCAAATGTATTTTTTTCCAGTGTCTTATCAAGACTCCTGCAGAACACCGCCAGCATCTTCGGTTGCTCCACCCGACTCCTTCCTGATGATGCTCGCCCCCGCCCAACCGGTTCCGGGTCGAGAACAAGCCTGCTGCAGGTCGTCATGCAGCCCCTTCGCCGGCCAGTCTCCCCCGCGGCATGCGGAAGAACCTCGGCTTTCCAGGGCCTGATGCGCGGCCGAGGGCGCTGAAGGAGGGCTGATCCCTCATCCATGGCGCATCCAGCGGAGAAGCCCCGCGGCGGAACTGCGGGCGCCACCGGACGAACTGCGACCTGAAGCGGCCCGATGGGAAGGACTAACCTTGTGCCTCGTCCCGGTATTTGCGGACGATCTTGCCCAGAATGACCAGAACCTCATCCCGGAAACCTTGGCGCATGTCTTCCTCAAGTTCCCGATCTACCCTTGTCAGCAGCCCAGACGCCGCAAGGACAGAAAGAGCGGTACATCCGGAAGGGTGAAGGGCAAGGTACTCTGCCCTTTCGACCGGCCGGTCGTGAAACCATTTCAGGGCAAGACGTCCCGGAACCGGCATCCGGCAGAGAACGTAGCGGGCGAAGGACGGGCTTTCCCATTCCAGGCCTCGACCATGGAGCAGGATCCGGCGGGCACGCGCGACGGCCAGCTGGCCATGCTCTGCAAGCCAGGGCGGAACATCCTGCCCCTCCCCGGAGGAGGGGATCGACCGGCTCACGAAGTCGAGCAGGGAAGTGACACCGGAACCTTCGGGCGCCTCGACCGTCACGGCGGGAATACAGGCAACGTCCGGATCCATGGTCAGCATCCGGTCCCCGCGATCGGATTGCTCGGATCCCGCGGGATGTCCGGCGATCGCTCCGGAAAGAAACCCAGGTCCATGAGAATTTACCATCCCGTGCGGCTGACGGATCCTGGGAGGCTCGCACCGGCAGGAGGAATCTAGAAGCGCGCAAAAGCGGCGTCCGATGATCTTAGGATGACCCGCCAACCTCACTGGATTGCAGCCGTCCGCCTTCCGGCCTCCGATGTACGGGAATCGTATCTTCCGGCGCGAGGATCGCATCGATCGGACTTCGAGACTTGGCCGTCCCTTATCCGTTCGCTCCCCCCCTGCCCCCGAAAGAGCTGTAGCTCCGGCGAAAGCAGGATCCGACGCTGGGAAGAAGCCGACGAGCCGTGGAAGTAGTCCTGCTCTCCTTGAGCAGAACCATGCCCCGGGATGTCTTCGATCAGCCGCCGGGGCGCGGACAGGGCCTCATCCCAAGGCGTTGTTCTGGCGTTAGCCGCGCCATCCGGACCCGCCGTAATTGCCATGCCCGGTCGGGACCTTGAACTCTCCGAACCGATCGGAAGCCCCATCGCGGCCTCCTGCTCGCCCGGCGCGCAGGTCACACGCTGAAACCACCGGAAGCCGGCTGGGGGCGGCTCGTCCAATCCAAGCTGAGCCGGATAACGTCTGCGAGCGGCGCCCTGCGGCAAGCAGACGCCGCCCCTCCCTCAGGCGGATTCCGGGGCCTCCTGAGGGACGCGCTCCACGAAGAAGCTCAGCGCCTTGCTTCCGCGCCGCGCCCGCAGCACCAGATGGCCGCTCGGCCGGTCGACATACTGCGCCAGATAGCGGCCGAGACTTTTCGGGGAAAGCCGGTCCGGACGCTGGGTGGCGCCTGCCATCAGGGCTCCGAGCCTGCGGTTGGCCGGATCCTCGATCAGCATGCAGACATCGACCGAGCCGAAGGCCTCGCCGCCGAAGGCCTCCATCAGCCCGGCGAGCAGGGCGTGCAGGTCGATCACCTCCTCCGTCTCGGCCACGGCGCGGACAGCCTGGGGCACCGGATCGGCGAAGAAGCCGTCGGTCAGCTGCGCGGCATGTCGCACCGCCGTGCGGATCAGGCGGTCCCAGACCGGATAGGAGGCGAAGGTATGAGCCGGCCTCGGCAGATCCGCAGCCTGCGCCGTCCTGATGAGCGCAAGGCTGGCTGCCACGATTTCCTTGTAGAACGTCATGACCTGCTCCCGCGGGCAGAAGTCGAAGGCCCGCTCATGGGGGCGCTCGACCTGCGGATCGATCCGCCAGGCGATCGTCCGGCGCCGCAGTTCGGCGCTGAACTGCAGGTTGACCCCCGTGACGCCCAGGAAGATCTGGGTGGGCAGGCCATTGCGCATCACGTTGGATCCGAGGAGCCGGTCCGACCAGTATTCGCCCGTCAGGAAGGCGCTCAGCTGGGGGGAGTCGAGCAAGGTCCGGCAATTGTCGAAGAGGAGCGTGGAGTCGCCGGCAAGGGCGGTGCTGGTCAGCAGCTTGCGCATCTCCGCCTGGTCCCCGTCGAAGGGCGCCGCCACGCTCACCGGCTCGCCCGCAGCGAGGCTGGCCACCGCCTCCAGCGCCAAGGTCTTGCCGCAGGCGTGGTTGGGAGCGTCACTGGCAACCAGGGGTGCCGTCGGCAGGGACGGACGAAGGATCGCGGTAAAAATCGCCGCCAGAAGGGCTCCGCGCGAAGCCGCATCCACGAAAGGAAAGGCCGCGAAGGGCTTCCAGATCATTTTCAGGGCGGCTCGTGCATCCTCCTGCGAAAGGGTCAGGGGGATCTCGGGCCACTCCTCGGGATCGTAGTCCAGATAGAGGCCCTCGCCCGCATGATGGCCGGGCCGCGTGAGCAGTTCCCCCCGGGCGTTGAGGGTCGGGCGGCGCAGAATGAAGGTCAGGCGGCGCAGGCGGCGCTGCGCGCCGAGGCTCAGGATCTGGCGCAGAAGCCTCGACGGCGGATCGGAGGGCTTCATCCTCCCCTTTGCGTCGGCCTTCAGGAACAGGATGTCTCCCAGCATGAGTTCGAGCCGGTATTCGTCGATCGGCTGGCGCTTGCCGTCATGGATCGTGACGAGGAGGTCGCCGTGATCCATGAAGCGGCTGTCGCCGCGCATGTGGGTGAGCACCGCCTCCGTCGCCTCCGCCATCCGGCCAGGATGAAGCTCGACGATCGTTGTCCGCCGCTCGAGCCGATAGCTCGTTCCGCCATGCGCCATCGAATGCAGGACCGGAGTTCTCCCGTCGAGGAACAGACAGCCGACGGGAGCCCGACCGTTGTAGTCGGGCTCGATCGGGTCGAGCGTGATTGCCCGGTGATAGCCGATCCGGTCGGCGAGGATGGCCTCCACGGTCACCGGCGCGAACTGCACCTCGCCGGCACGCCGGACGAAGAGCAGGAGGCCCGGGCCGAGAACGGCATTTTCCACCGCGGCAAGGAGTTCCTCCCGCGGCTCCCGTGCCTCCGGCCCGGCCCCGAGATCGCGCAACAGCCCCGGACGAAAGTCCTCGAGCCAGACCGCTCGCTGTTCATCCGCCGCCTTCTGGGACAGCGCCAGGGCGCGGTCGCGCGTCGCCTGCACCAGAGCCTGGGCGGCCGCATCGAGAGTAGGCAGCAGCGCCACGCTGTCCCAGAGGTCCGCGCCTTCCGGATTGACGATCACCGGCGCGCCCCGCCGCTGCTCAAGCCCGTTGGCGCAGATCGCCCCAGCCGCAAACACCAGCCGGCTCGGCTGCCAGACCGTGCTGTCGATCGGGCTGCGCAGCAGACGGGCGCCATTCGAGGCGATCCGCACATATCCCTGGTCGCCCAGCCAGAGGAGATCGGTCAGGACCTTGCCGATGCGCGGGATGTCCCGCGCGTCCTTCACGGGGATATAGAGATGCAACCCCCGCGCGCCGGTCAGATCCTCGCCAGTGTCCGTCCGGCAGATGTGCGAGGAGGACGAGGGCAACGCGAGGATCTTGACCTGCCGCAGGCTTGGCGCGCAGGCGTAAAGCCGCTCGAGCAGATCCTCCCGGGAGAGGCAGGTTCCGTCCTGCAGACCGTCGTGGTCGATGAACAGGAAACCCGCCCCTTCGGGATAGACGAAATTATCAGCCGTCCGGGCAATATCTCCTTCACGGAGATGCGCGCTTAGCATCCGCCGGGTTACAATCGTCGTGGCGGACTTGATCTGGGGCACGCCGAGCATGAGCGCCTCCGCCGGCGTGAGCCGGGAGATCACCTCTGCCAGGGCCTCGATCCCTTCGAGCTCCAGCGTCTCTACCTGACCGCGAGAGAGCGCCGCCACCACCGTCTTCGTCAGGTTGCCGTCGCGCAGATCATACCGCTTCGACAGCTCCACCGGCCTGACTGCCTTGACCTTCGTCACCGAGAACATTGTGAGTTCCATTCATTTGCGATGGCACAAGCGTCGCAGAACGGAGCATCCCGCACGCTCCCGCGGGAGGCGGCACTCAGAGGATTGACTTTTGATCGGAGGTATGAATGAAGGCCAGCCGCTTCCCGCGTCAGCCCTGCGCTATCTCCTGGTCCGCTCGGTTAATGGACAGTTTGACGCTTTGGCGCTTTGATCCAGCCACTTGATCTTTCTTGCCTCTTCCACCACCACCGCCACCGTCGTTCGAAGTGCAGGACTTCAAACCGGCAAACCGCAGGGAACGGATGGAAAAGGATTTCACGGCATCGCTGACTGCCACTCTCGCCCAGTCCGGCGGAGCCGCAGGCACCCTCGACACGGCCCTTCTCCTTCTCATGAATACCGTCCACATCGCCGAGCCGGCTTCATTCGACCTGCTCCTCGGGCTTTCGGATGGGCGCCTGCCGTCGGGGCCAGCGCTGGAGACGCTGTCTCAGCTCCCCGGCCTGAAGGCCACCACGCGCACCCTGACCACAGCCGGAACGGTCAAGTCCCTGCCAGAACCGAAGCAGAGCCGTCCAGTCGCGACCAATTTCCTGCGGGGGATGGGGTTCGTGCTGCAGTACCAGCGCTGCCGCCTGGCAGCTACCGGCAAGCGCCGTGATGAACTGGTCGAAGCCTATATCGGACGCTATCCCCGGCTGAACAGATACGAGTCGCTGGCAAAAACCGCTTCTCGCTATCACACGAAGCTCAAGGGGGCCGGCCTCTTCGCCAGTGCCGAAGCCACGAAGGATTTCGTACGCTCTGTCCTGCATGCACTGACAGGCCCAGGGCTGGCCCGACCGGGTGACGCGGTCGATACATTCAGAGACATTGCGGAACGCGCGCGCCTCGGGATCGCGGAACGGATGACGGACGGTCTCGCAAGCCAGGTGATCTGCGCGCTGTTCGACTTCCATGCGCATGAGGCTCAGGACATCCAGCGGACCATCGAAAGTTTGAAGGGCGCCTCCAGCGTCACCTCCCCCGATTTCGGCATCCTGCCCCGGCTGACCGCCGATATCCTGCCACCTGCCCTGTGGGCGGTCCGCAACCAGCCCTTCCGCTGAGAGGACATGCCGCCGCTCAGAAGATCGGGGCAACGCCCGGTCTGGGCGAAGGCTCAGCGGCGGCGAGAAACCGCGCGCTCCGTTGCTCGAGGATCGTCCTGACCCCCTCCACGGTCTTCGTGGCCACGAGACCCGCATAATCGTGGCTCTCGAAGCGACGCAGGGTCACCAGCGAAAGCCCGGCCGCCGAGCACAAGTCTTATGGGTTGGGCATGTGGGGTGATGTCCCCCCCTTACACGCCCCGGAAGGCGAAAATGCCGCGGCATCCCCCTCCACGCGCATGAACATCCATCGCGGTCGTAAAGCTCGCGACTGACAATCTAAGCGGGTAAATTTGCCCCACCCATCATCCGAAGGATAATTCCCATCCAGCAGGGGCCGAGAAGAATCCTCCAAAGATCACGGAATTTTTAAAAAGGTGCGGGATTCACGCGGACCGTATCATCAAAAGTTGCACGGTCGATAACTCTTGGACAGTTTTTGACCTCCACATCAATAAGTATTGGATTGCCCTGTTCGCATGAGTGTCAACACGACCAATGTCGTGCGAGCCATTATAAAAACAGGTGGCGTCCCTCTCTGCGTCCACCATTCAGAGGTCGAGCAATGAAAGACGCTACTGGGCAGCCTCATGTGGCGGCAGGGGCAATGCAGAGGTTTCGCCCTGGGGCCAAAGGGTCGAAGTATGGCCTTTGGGGCGGCGTTGCCTTGGTTGCCCTGACGACTGGCGCGGCGGGAGCCGAAATGGCCATCGTCGGAGACGTGACCATCACGGGGCACATAAGCGCGGGAAGCATCTCCGCGGCAACCCTCGAAGGCGCCCTCAACGTCACCGGTCCCAGCGTACTGAGCGACGCCAGCGCGACCTCCCTCTCCGTCAGCGGCACCTCGCAGCTCAACGCCCTAGCTGTTTCCGGCGCCAGCACTCTGCAGAGCGCAACCGTTCAGGGCAACGCTGCAATCGCGGGCGCACTGAACGTGGCCGGACAAAGCACCCTCGGCGACGCGCGGATGCAGACCGCCACCGTTCAGAAAGCCCTTGCCGTCAACGGACCGATGGGCGTGAGCGGCACGGCGAGCTTCGGGTCGGATCTGGAGGTAGGAGGCGCCGGACGCTTCGGAAGCGCCAGCGTCGCGGGAACCACTTCGACCGGAGCCCTTTCCGTCGCCGGCACCTCACAACTCGACACCCTCGTCGTGTCGGGAGCCAGTACGATGGCAAAGGTCGACGTGCTGGGCCCGCTGGCCGTAACCGGGGCCGCCGGCTTCGGCGATCTCGTTGCCAAGGACATGAGGACGGAAGACCTGCACGTCACCGGCAACCTGACCATCGACGGAAACCTGTCGCTTCCCTCGAAGTTCTCCTTCGGAGAGCTGGAAACTACCGGAAGCAGCCGGCTGGCTGATCTGCAGACGACCGGTCAGGTTGCAATGAACAACGCCGGCTCCAGCTTCACCTTGGGCTCGTCCGGCATTCTGGCCACGACCGCAGGGGGAGCCCGGGTGCAACTGACGGACACGGCCGCAGTCCTTACCCATGGCGGCAATGGCATCACGGCCACGGCCAATGGAACCACCCGGATCACTGCCATACACGAGGCAACACTGCAGGGAGGTAACACCACCCTTGCCCTGACCGACACCGGCGCCCGCCTTTCCGGATCCGGCAGCGCACCCGCCCGCCTGTCGGGGATCGCCGACGGCGTGGAAGACAATGACGCCGTCAACGTCGGGCAGCTGAATGACGGGCTTCGGGAGGTGAGTGCGGGCGTCGCGATGAGCATGGCGATGGCACAGCTTCCAGCTCCCCTCGACGGCAGCAATCACTCCTTCGGCGTGGCCGTCGGTGGGTTCGATGGCCAAGAGGCGCTGGCCTTGGGGGGAACTGCCATCGTGAACAACAATGTGACGTTACGTGGCGCGCTCAGCCATGCCGGCGGCAAGACGGGTGCCGGTGTCGGCGTCGGCTGGAGCTTCTGATCCCCGTATCTGGCAGAGGCACTGCGAACGCCGCCGGGCCGTCACTTCGGAAACAGACTTCTCATGATCTATCTCGGCCCCGTCATCGTCCTGCTGTTCTTCGTCATATTGCTCCTGCTGCTCTTCACCCTTGCGACCTGGTCCTTGCGCAACAGCTGGTATGCCTCCGCGGCATGCCTGCTGATCACGGGGTTGATCGCAACCTATCTGGCCTCCCTGCAATCGGCAGCCATTGATCGCCGACAACGGCTGCTGAAGAGCCTCGCCATGCCGGCAGGCAGCCCGGTCATCATCAATCCGACCACCAGGCTGCTCGAAGTCGTGGCCCAGAAGCGGGCCCTGATCTACATCTACGACATTTCCGATCGCAAAGCGCTGCCGACGCGGGCGGATGCAATTCAGCAAAATTGCCGCGCCACCAACCTCCGCGCGGCACTGGAACTCGGCGCCCGCATCGAGCACCAGTACAGAGCCGGAACGACCGAAGCATTGCGCATCATCGTGCAGCGCGAAGACTGCTTCTGATCGCCACTGCAAGGACTCAAGGCACTCTCGAACGAGCACTTCGCGCGTAAGCGTTCAAGAGGCTCTTGCGCAGTCGGACTCGAGCGCCGGCCGGGCGGCATAACCCCTCCAGCAAGCGCAGCGGTACGGACCGATCCGTATCAGTCCGCTACATAGGCGCGGGCGCCCTCCAGATCGAACGACGACCCATGGTCGGGAAGCGACGCGCGCAGGTCTGCCGGCGGAAGCCAGCCCGGATCGATGCCCCGCATGTCGGGCAGCTCATGCGCAATGCCCTTGTGGCAGTCGATGCAGGTATAGCCCTCGGTCTGGATCAGATATTGCGTGTGGATCTGCGCCGCGCGGTCCGTCTGGCGGGTGAAGTCCATCGCCACTTCGGAGTGACAGTTCCGGCATTCCAGCGAGTCGTTCGCCTTCAGCCGCGCCCATTCGTGTTCGGCCAGCCGCAGACGGTTGTCGAGGAACTTGCGACGCGTGTCGATGGTGCCGAAGAGATGGCCCCAGACCTCCTTCGATGCCTGCATCTTCCGCGCGATCTTGTCGGTCCATTCATGCGGAACATGGCAGTCGGGACAGCCCGCGCGCACGCCGGAGCGGTTGGTGTAATGGACGGTCCGCGTCAGCTCCTCGAAGACGTTCGACTGCATCTCGTGGCAGGAGGTGCAGAAGGCTTCCGTGTTGGTGGCCTCGAGGGCCGTGTTGAACCCGCCCCAGAACAGGACGCCGCCAACGAAGCCTCCGAGGGTGAGGAATCCCACGCTGAGAAAGCTAGAGGGCGAGGTGGCGATGGACCAGAACCGGCGGAGGAACGAGGGCAGGCGCATGTCATTCCGCCTCGTTGCTGGCCGGCATCAGCGTGAGCATGTCGCGGAATTCGTTGGTGACGAGCGGCTGCGCGTTGGTCTGCGGCACATGGCAGGCGGTGCAGAAATAGCGGCGTGGTGAGACGTCGGCCAGCATCTGCCCCTCGCGATCCTGGAAATGGGTGATCGAGATCATCGGCGCTGCCACGAGGCCCGAATACTGCCGACGGTGGCACTCGAGGCAGCGGTTGGCATTGACCGAGAGCTGGTAGCCCTCGATCGAATGCGGGATCACCGGCGGCTGCTCGGGATAGTTGCGGCCCACGCGGCGGTCGTCGGTGATGGTCTCCGGCAGGGGCGGTGCGGCCACCTCGCTCATGGGCCGGTCCGCACCGGTGAGACGTGGCGCGTCCTGTGCCAAGGCGGCACCTGCACCGAGCGCGACGAGAGCTGTGGCCAGGAAGCGGAGGGTGGGATGCACGCTCATGGTCACACCGCCTCGATTTTCACGGCACATTTCTTGAAGTCCGTCTGCCGCGAGATCGGATCGTTCGCGTCGAGCGTCACCTTGTTGATGAGCTGGCTCGCGTCGAACCAGGGCACGAACACCACGCCGCGCGGCATCCGGTTGCGGCCTCGGGTCTCGAGCCGCGTGCGGATCTCGCCCCGCCGCGAGATCACCCGCACCTCGGATCCGCGATTGAGCCCGCGGGAGCGCGCATCCTCGGGATGCATGAAGCAGACGGCTCCCGGGAAGGCCTTGTAGAGCTCGGGCACGCGCAGCGTCATGGAGCCGGAGTGCCAGTGCTCGAGTACGCGCCCCGTCACGAGCCAGAAGCCGAACTCCTCGTCTGGGCTCTCGGCGGGAGGCTCGTAGGGCACACCGAGGATGACCGCGCGTCCGTCGGGCTTGCCGTAGAAGCGCAGCCCCTCGCCCGGCTTCACATAGGGATCAAAGCCCTCGCGATAGCGCCAGCGGGTCTCCTCGCCCTCGACCACGGGCCAGCGCAGACCGCGCACCTCGTGATAGGTGTCGAAGGGAGCGAGATCGTGGCCATGGCCGCGTCCGAAGGCGGCATATTCCTCGAAGAGGCCCTTCTGCGGATAGAAGCCGAAGAGCGCGGCCTCGTGGTTGGCATGGTCGGGGTTCACGTCGCTGGCCGGGAACCGGTCCACCGAGCCGTTGGCGAAGAGCACCTCGAACAATGTCTTGCCGCGATAGGCGGGCGCTGCCGAGAGGATCTCCTCGGGCCAGACCTCGTCGGTCGTGAAGCGCTTGGAGAATTCCATGAGCTGCCAGAGATCCGAGCGCGCCTCGCCCGGCGCCTCGACGAGCTGGTGCCAGAAGTGGGTGCGCCGCTCGGCATTGCCATAGGCACCCTCCTTCTCGACCCACATGGCCGCCGGAAGCACGAGATCGGCGCAGCGGCCGGTGACGGTCGGATAGGCATCCGAGACCACGATGAAATTCTCGGGATTGCGGTATCCCGGATAGGTCTCCTGGTCGATGTTGGGGGCGGCCTGCATGTTGTTGTTGACCTGCACCCAGTAGAAATTGATCTCGCCGTCGTGGAGCTTGCGGTCCTGCTCGACCGCATGGGCGCCCACCCAGTCGGGGAGAAGTCCCGCGGGCAGCTTCCAGATCTCCTCGGCGTGCGCGCGGTGCTCGGGATTGGTCACCACCATGTCGGCAGGCAGGCGGTGGGCGAAGGTGCCCACTTCGCGCGCGGTGCCGCAGGCCGAGGGCTGGCCGGTGAGCGAGAAAGGCGAGTTGCCGGGCTCGGAGATCTTCCCGGTCAGCAGGTGCAGGTTGTAGACCATGTGATTGGCCCAGACCCCGCGGACATGCTGGTTGAAGCCCATGGTCCAGAGAGACATCACCTTGCGGTCCGGATCGGCGTAGAGTTCGGCCAGCTCCTCGAGCAGCGCCGGCTCCACTCCCGAAATCTCTGCCGCTTTTTCGAGCGTGTATTCGGAAACGAGGGCGGCGAAGGTCTCGAAATCGGTCGGCGTCATCGCACCCGCGTCCGCCGCGCCCTTGGCGGCCAGCTGAAGCTGGTGCTCGGGGCGCAGCCCGTAGCCGATGTCGGTGGCCCCCAGCGCGAAGTTGGTGTGCCGGTCGACGAAGTCCCGGTTGACCCGGCCGGTGGAGATGATGTGGTGGGCGATGTAGTTCAGGATCGCGAGGTCGGTGCCCGGCCGGAAGATGATGGGCGTATCGGCCAGATCCATGCTGCGGTGGGTGAAGGTCGACAGGACCGCCACGCGCACATGCTCGTGGCTCAGCCGCCGGTCGGTCAACCGGCTCCAGAGGATCGGGTGCATCTCGGCCATGTTCGAGCCCCAGAGCACGAAGGCATCGGCGGCCTCGAAATCATCGTAGCAGCCCATCGGCTCGTCCATGCCAAAGGTGCGCATGAAGGCGGTGGCGGCCGACGCCATGCAGTGGCGCGCGTTGGGGTCGAGATTGTTCGATCGGAAGCCCGCCCGCATGAGCTTGGAGGCCGCGTACCCTTCCCAGATGGTCCATTGCCCCGAGCCGAACATGCCGACGGCCTTCGGGCCCTTCTCCTTCAGCACGCGCTTGGCCTGGGCTGCCATGACATCGAAGGCCTCGTCCCACGAGACGGGCGCGAACTCGCCCTCCTTGTGGTAGACCCCGTCCTTCATGCGCAAAAGCGGCGTGGTCAGCCGGTCCTCGCCATACATGATCTTGGACAGGAAATAGCCCTTCACGCAGTTGAGGCCGCGATTCACTTCGGCCTGGGTGTCACCGTGGGTCGCAACCACCTGCCCGTCGCGCGTGCCCACCATGACGCCGCAGCCGGTCCCGCAGAAGCGGCAGGGCGCCTTCGACCAGCGGATCCGCAAGGCCTCCGCCCCGCCCGTGACAGGCTGGGCCAGTGCTGAGACCGGCAGACCTGCCGCGGCCGCTGCGGTGGCGGCGGCCTGAGCCTTGATGAGATCGCGCCGTGTGAGGGTCATGCCTTTTCTCCCAGAGTCTTCAGGGCCTCCACCTGCTCGTAGACCATGCAGGCGGAATGGACGCCCTCGAGGAGCGTCAGTTCGGTCAGGGCGGCGCCCGTGGCGCCCCGGCTCTCGGTCTCGATCAGGACGACGAGGCGTCCCTCGCCCGCCGCGGCAACTTCACACCCGGGCACGGCCATTACGCGCCGGACGACAGCGGCCTCCTCGCCGGGCCTCACGCGCAGGATGGCGCTCGAGATATGGGCCTCGGGCTCACGCATGGGCGGGCTCCCGGAGATGGATCGTCAGCGCCTCGGCCGGGCAGACCGAGAGGCAGGCGCCGCAGCCGGTGCAGAGGCTCGGCGACAACTCCGGCAGAGCGGGCCCGCCGATCCGGGGGCGGAGGCGGATCGCCGCCTCGGGGCAGATGTCGGCGCAGGCCATGCAGGCCACGCCATCCTGCGCGAGGCAGCCCTCCGTCACCGCGGCCAGATGGGCGAAGGCCGGCCGGGCGATGTCGAACACGGGCGCGGGACAGGCCTCGGCGCAAGCACCGCAAAAGCTGCATTCGGTGCCGGCAAAGGCGATCTGGGGAAGGCCTGCCTCCATCCGCACGATCCCTGCCGGACAGGCCTCGGCACAGGCTGCGCAGCCCGTGCAGCGGGCCATGTCGGCCTCGCGCGTCCAGGGCGGCCGGATGGGGGCGGGGCGATCCGTCAGGCGGACGGCGAGAAGATCGCGGCGGGATACGGACACGGCTGTCAGACCGGCGGTCCGGGAGGGCCGAAGACGATCTGCCACATCCAGATCAGGAACCCGTAGCCGCCCACGAAGGCCACCGAGAGGAACGGCCAGATCACGGCCGCCAGGAAGAAGAAGACGATCAATTCGTGGCGGCGCCCGGCGCGGGCGGTCTGCACGTTTCCTGCGGGCTCGTCGGCCATGCGCCCCTCCTCACATCGGATTGCGGTGAAGCCAGCGACGCAGCAGCGTGATGCCGAGCGCGAGAAGCCCCACCAGCAAAGCCGAGCCCAGAACGTGATTGCTCATGTACCCAAGCTGGAAGCTGCCGTAGTCGACCCAGCTCCAGACCATGCCAATCGGCACCCCGACAAGGGCCCCGAGCATGAAGCTCATCGATGCGGAAAGCCAACCGCGGGTTTCCTTGGATGATCCTTGGTACCGCATAAGGATAATGGTACAGTAACCTTCCCCTTTGGCAAAGCCTGCTTTCCAGTCAGCGCCGTTTTTATCAAGCTGACATTTTCAGGCCCCCGTATTCACGTCTCCGCATTCGGGTTCCCGCGCTCATGCTATGGCCCTGAGTTCATCGCGACTGCGGTGCGCACCTGGATCGCCGCGGTCGGCGGCCGTACCGCCCTTCATCGAACTTGGTCGTCCCAGGGAGAACGGATGTTGCGAGAGCTTCAACTCCAGGCTCTGAGACGCGTTGCTGAAACCGTGCGCCCAGACCTGCCATGCACGACCATTGAAACCGGACCACCCCATGGGGCAGGCCACGCCGGTCCGCGTCATTCCTCTCGTGATGCCGCGATCAGGTCGAGGGCGGCGGCGATGGAGAGTGGGGCGGCGAGGTGGAAGCCCTGAGCGAAATCAGCCC